>Ga0116227_10005279_pt1 | contig 27385 bp, 23 predicted proteins | sample S1TSphgellanicum_FD_89693 | JGI IMG/M metagenome (GOLD analysis project Ga0116227, IMG submission 89693) | Host-associated microbial communities from peat moss isolated from Minnesota, USA - S1T2_Fb - Sphagnum magellanicum MG | ecosystem: Host-associated > Plants > Peat moss > Unclassified...
AAGCAAGATGGCATATTTTCAAGTATGGTCCAAAGCACTGGAGCAGCCAATTCACAATATTTGTACCAAATTGTCATGAGCAATTTTGACACAGAAATTGAGAAAGAGGTGCCCAATGGGCATATAAGCCATCAGGAGAACATGGCCTCAGATGATTCACATGATCATGGGCAGAAGGTGGCCCGTAAAGGATGGATGATCCATGAAACTGCCCCAGTGAAGATGCAAAAGGGGCCTTGATCCATCTAGCACCAATGGCCACCTGCTGCAAGTCCACCTTTGGGTAGCAGCCCCAACCTTGAGGATTCTCTCTGGAACAGGGGGCGGGAAACCAAGAGGTCAATTGCCTCTAGGTCTCTGCTGCTTGGTTTTGGTCTACTTGGAGATTCTACTATTGCAGCTAAAATTTGTAGATACAATTGTTGGTTTTGATTGATCTCTTGAGTGCTAGCTCAACCAGTTGGCAAATACCATTTGTGTAGATGGATGGTTGTGTAAGTGTTTAAATGTACATATTTGTAAATATGCATTCATAAAATATTTTGAGATTAAACTTTTATATATATATTACATGAAGTTGTAAATTAATAATGTGCATGTCATGTGGTGAAAAATACAAAAGAAAGTTTTTTTTTGTTATTTAATGTGGACACAAATATATTGTAACAAAAAACAAACTAATTACAAAAATGCGAAGGGCCACAAAAAAAAAAGGGTTTTTAACCCCAAAAAAATTCAAGTAGAATTTGAGACCACAATAAGTGGCACATAGCTTTCAAATTTTCATTGTATCCAACAAGCTTAAAAACAAGGTTGTAATGGAAAATGCCTCTATGTTTTTTAGATTAACAAGTAATTCAATTGTGATTATGCATTTGTTTGTATAATTTGTGATAAATTCAATTTTTTGTTAACATGAACAAAGACTTCAATTAAGGACCTTTCACATGGGCAACGCATGGAACAACATTATCCACTTTGATTATGGCATTAATATGCACAAAAAAAGGAGCATAGTTTTGAAACTTTAAATAAATTAAAAAATCACAAAACATTTTTTTGTCACTAAATGTCATTGAATCTACATTCAACACATTCATTTGTAAAGTATAATAGATGGACTAATTGATCATCATACAACCATCAACTTGCTTGACGGAAAATAATATTTTAAAATGAAAAAAATAATGTGACTTAATAATGAATATAGTAAATAACAACAATGAAAATGCAATTTAACATCTACCAAATTATTCACAACAACTTACAATTTTTAATATTATCATACCTTGTGTGCAACAAAGTGACCATTGCATTTCACATGGGTATTGAAAACCTCTTTTTAACATTTTTTTTTATCAAAGAAGATAACACAAGGGTGATAATTGAAGCATCAATAATTAAAAGTTAAGCATTTTCATTGTTATTAACAACAATGTATTTAATATGTGATGTATAATCTTGCTTTTTATGGAATTGAGCAACCAAATTTTGGAACCCAACTTGGAATGTTGTTGAAAATCCCACATGTAACATATATGTAAAGACATAAAAACATATTGGGGAAATATTGTTCTTATTAAACATGACCAAACAATTATGAACAATTAATGTAGATACAATTTGAGTATCTTCATGAGAGTTTTCATTAGCCACCAATGTAATTCGAACTTGCCATGGATTTTGCCATTGACATTGAAGGTAATAATTGTTCTTAAAAAAGACCTTGGTACATGCATCTTGCAAATTTTTTTACAATGCTTCTTGAATGGAAAATCAACTTGATAGGAAAATCAAATGGTACAATGAATGTAATGTTATTAGCAATGGATAATTCAATTGTTTAGTTTCAATTGTCATAGTCAAATTTCTCTTTGATTAAGAAATTATTTAAACACACAAAATTACCTTAAGTTTTGATGGTTTTAGCATGTCATTTGATAAAAACACCTTTGATGTTAATTATAATTGTAACAACATACCTTACACAATGTATGACATTTTCATGCAAATAAGAATATGGTGACATACTTGCAAAATTATGATATAAATTCAAAACATAGTAGTCTAAAAGTACATTATTAATGACATGGTCAATGTCTTTTACTTAGACAAATGGGCATTCTTCCCATTCAAACATATTTGCCTTGGAAATGTAATGATTCAAAAAGACAAATGTCAATATTGAAGATGTGATAATAAAAGAAAAGAAAAACATAACAAGAAGAACAACTTGTTTAAAATGTTCAAGCCCAAACTTACTAATTACATAATTGATTTTTTTTTTACTATAATTATAAACCTTAAAAGAAGCTCACACAAGCATTTTGTTGCTTCATAGTTTATGATTTTTTTTCAAATATTTTTTGTTGTTGTTTCATTCAGTAGGAAGAAAACAAAAAATTTACAACTAGGCTTATGATTGATATTTTTATTTTTAATGAACACTTACAACTACCCCTATATTTCAATGGAAGATTCAATTATCAAGTATCATCAATCGCAACAAACATGATGTGACACCATAATTAATACCACATAGACTTCAACATCATTGAAATTTTGAAATCAAATGAATAAGCTAAAAGGCTCTAAACATAGTAAAAGGAGTTTGTTTGGCAAGGGCTGGAATCATTTCAAATGATTGCCTTTGACACATGCATGGCCTTCATACAATATTGGTTTATAATACCAAATTTAGCAATCATTCATATAATATTTTGGAATATATATCAATATTGAAACCAACTGTAACACATTTAACATGATAAAAATTTGAATTTTTTTGCATCAAACACTACATTATAATAAAATTTAATATTAATCTTTTTATCATGATCATAAAATTTGAAATATTCCAGCCATTACATATGTTCAAAAATCAAGATCCAATGCAAAAATGAAAATCCTATCCAATCCAACTTTAAAAGATTTTTGAGTGATTCAACACACATGTTGACTTTTTTATGTAGTATATTACAGGTTACAATGGATTTGTGAACATTTTTTGTTACCCAAACTTACATTCAATTTTATATCAATGGTTTTAAACATTATTTAAAAAATGTTTTGTGTATGTAAAAGGATTTTCCCAACACAATGAAAAAATTCTAAATTCATAAGATTCCAATTTCACAAATAAACAAATAAAACTCCAAAATATGGATGAATAATTCATTATACATAATTAATGGTGATTTTCAAAGTTATGGATGTACATGTTTTCATTGCATTCAACAATCATTTGGTTAATTTTATTGTGGTTGCATTTGGAAGTTTTGGTGCCATGTTAAATTGGCGAAAAAATTTGGGTCAATGCCAACATGGCATTTAGATGGATCATTGTTCATTTATGGATGAAACGTTCGAATTGTAAAAATTGAAGTTGTAACTTTCAAAAATGTTCATGATACTAATATCAATTATTTATGACAAAAAATGGACTATTATGTAACTAACAAAATATTATTTTGTGAGTAAAGCTATTAATTTATAATAGATTCTAGTACATTTTATCAACTAATGGATTTGGCAATTATTATATATCATGTGAGCCTTAATGGAATTGATCATGGATATAATGTTTGCAAAATGCAATTAATGTAAAATAATGATGACATTTTTTAATGATGTTGTAAGTATCGTGATACCATGTCACCATTTTTCACCATCATGTTTAATAGACCTTGAAGCTTGTACAAACATTTATAGTTGTCCATTGTGATATATAATGTAAAATGCATTCCATTAATATTGATAAATAACATGAAATTGACAAAATTATATTGAAATTCAAAGTTTGAAAATATATTATTAAAGCATTTAAAAGATGCTCATTTCTAATATAATACAAATTGACTATATTTATAATTATTTGTTATTTATGGCAAAGGTTTTATTCTTCCCATACAAAAGGTCATCATGAAAATAATGAACCAACAATCAAATATTATCATTCAAATCACAAAATGGACTGTATTTGCATTTTGTGAAATGTCTTCTTTTATTTTGACGAAATGGAACAATCACATACTCTTGATTCCACTTTGTTTACTCTTGAAAGCCACAATATTGTGATATTATATCATATGTGAAATGAGATCAATAACAGAGAAGTAACCTTGTAATGCAAAAGATATGTGGATGTCCATATTTTCAACTTAAATATGATTATTTTGAAAGTACAATACAACTAATTTCATTAGCAAGCAACATACACAAATTATTGTAACTAATTTATACTTGAAATAAGTTCTCAAATCACACATTGTAATTAGATATAGTTTTAAATATAATCTACACACAATGGTGGTTTTCAAAACATAATGCATCAAATTATTAGAATATTGAAATTAAATTTCACCACATTTGGTTTCGTGTCACTTTTTTTGGTCCAACTTGTTCACTTTGGAAAACTAGCACATTGTGATACAATTTCACATATGAAAAAAAACTAATAATATACAAATAATTTTACACTATGCAAAAAACATTTGGATGTTCATAAAATTTTCAAACTAAATAGAACTATCCTACAACAACAACAACAACAACACAAACTTCTTAATACTTGACATACACAAATCATCATAACTAATTTATCACTAAAATGTAATAGAAATAATAAATAACAATTAAATACATTAAAAATTACAACCTACACTGACACACAATGATGGTTTTCAAAATGAAATGCATCATATAATTGGAGTATTGAAGTTAAATTTCATTACATAATTTCATGTAATGATTCACCTTTGTTGTTTTAACATTTGTCTTCTTACATGTCTTGATTTGATTTATTGCATAACTAACAACAACACATTTAGTGACACAACAATTAAGAAACTAACAATATAATATACAATCACATGCATTTTTTTTAAACTAGTTTTTTTTTTCAAACATAATCATCACTTCATCTTTGAAATAACCTTATTTTGTATGTACAATTTTGATTTTGATGAACTCAAACATTGGCAATGATGCCCTATAGCATAAAAACAGTGTAAGTTATGACAAAAACACAAAATGAAATGTGTGTTTAAACAAATTAATTTTACTTCAACTCCGTTTTTCACCCCAAAAATTGAATCCAAGCTTTTTAATGCAAACAAAGACCACAACATGTTTGTCATCATTAATTTTTTCATCGAGCTTTCAAATCCATCATCACTTCAGACTATCATTGATGCTATTCATAATTTTTTACAAGTCAATTTTTATCAAAATGAAAGTTTGCCTCACCATTTTTGTCACAACCTTAAGTTTGAACTTGTGACCAAAGCTTGACATGACGAGGCAAGTAGGTTGGGAAAATGTCTTGAAACTTGAACACATTCTTATAAATGTGAAGGATTGCAAGAAAGTGAATTCCAACATTCCCAAGTGGATTCCACTTTGGGAGTTGTAAATCCCAAAGTCTTTTGGACCTTTGGACCAAAGTGTTTCAAATCAAATTGTTAATTCACCATTTTGCTTTTAACCACTTTTTGTTATTTTGTTTGTGTAATTTGACATGTCCACAAACTCAACTTAAGGAATTCATCATAATCCCATCCTATGACCTTCACACCCTCTTTCTTTGTGAGAACTAGGGAATCCACCTTAAACACATATTTTGTTACAAAATCAAAAATCAATAGGAGTTTTACCCCTGACACCATTTGAGAGACCATTAATTTTCCTTTGATATATATATATAAATCCATGGACCTTCATTCCATATTTTTTAAATGAACAATGATAATTGAAAAATGTATAACAATTAATTCTAAATTGAAAGCCAAAGAGGCAAAAGTAAATGCAACTATGTATCCATATGATAATCACAACACCAAAAATACTAAGAAATTCACGAGTTGTTTTTTAAAAAATACTTTTTACTTTTATTATTATTTTGAATTGCATGAAAGTAAGCACATTTGTTGAAGGTTATTAGTGTGAAGGGGGAGATCTACTAATTTACTATAATGTGGCACTTGCTAGCTAGGGGTTTCCTACCAAAATTTCAAATTCCAAGTTGAAATCTAATTGCATATTACAATTATCACATGAATGAATTGGCAAATAATGTGCTAATTGGCATTTGCTACATTCACAAATCACATGCATTATGGGCTCACATGCATTTCAATTGTTATTGATCAATTATACATAAGTGAACAATCTTATGTCTAGAATCAAAAGATGTTGACCATGAACTTGTAGGAACATGTTGACATGTTTAAATGTTGACCAATATGCAACTAGATGACAACGAAAAAGTTACATTTTAAAATGGAACGTTGCCATTTGCAACTATCAGAAAATTGCTTGATTTTTAGACATGGAAATATTTTTAAAAATATTATTTATGTAAATAAAATTATAAGCTAGTTTCAACTTGGAACTTATTTGCAAGTTATGTTTAAAATAAAATGACATTGATTGGACAATCATAAAAATCCAATAATGTTGACCAAAAATTTGTGAGAACATGGTGACTTGTTAAAAACTAGATTAGAACTAAAGGTAATTTTTGACATGGGTTTTAATTCGAATAAAGTAATGTACATCACATGTTAATATTACATTAGTTGCTTTGGACATGGAGTTACATGGTAATGCGGTCTTTGCAAATATTATTTCTTTTAGAGTGATTGTTCATGATGTTTTCTTCACACGATTATTTTTTCTTTTCTTATAATGTTTATTGATTGCATATTATGTAATTTTTCATATGCATATGTTATTATATCATTGTTAATGATGATCATTTTCACAAATTGGTGTTGTTTTCCATGTGAACTTCTAGTTGGTTCAATTTTCACCGTGTTTTTTTAATTGTCAAATTCATTAATATATTGTAATTGAACAATCGTATTGTCCTCTTTTGTAAAAATGAATGCAAACCATGCTTGATTAACACATATTTACATTCAAACATTTATTAATAGTCATTTATTTAATCTAATTATTGAATTTAAATCTACATCTCATGTTATATGAACAATAATAATTAAACCCAACTTTAGTTGTCAATATATCATATCTTGGGAAATGTTTTTTTTGAGGAATTTTTTAATGTGGCTTTTGTGGCAATCGTCCACAAGAAGATGTAAAAAAAAATGACAACCATCCTTGTGAAAATTTAGCCAAATTTGGCTATAGATATGACATTTGATCTAAAGACCATCCTAACCCCAATATCAATAACTTGAAATGCATTAACCAACAAACCCTTTGACCAAACTACCTTAACATACATTTGTTTTCAAATTCAGATTTTTCATATTAAAATTCAAGTTGACCATTTGTATTTATTATTCCCACCATTAATTAGACTTAAATGAATTATTCATGAATTTTAAAATTTTAAATCATTATTTCATCCACTAAAAACTGATGATGTAGGGTGGTTAATGTCAACATTTAATTACCCTTTCCAAATCCATCAACAAAGAGGTTTCAAATTTAGGGTTTAGGGTTTAGGGAGCTAAACATTAATTAGTTTAAACCTAAACCAACAAGAGTTCAAAATATCAATTCTCCAATGTGAATTGTGACTAGATTAATTACACATCCTTAGGCACTTCCAAAATACCATTTAGGGAAATATTGTGCAATATGAGCTCATCTTATGCATATATTATTTTTAGAAATGCTGAAATTTTTAGAAATTATTTTTTTCTCAAAGATTTTTTCATTTATTATTATTATTTTTTGTGTATGAAAATGAAGAATGTTTTGGAATATTTGAAAAATAGTCTATTTTCGAAATGCAAATCTTCCAAATTGATTAATTAATCACTATAGAGATGAGTGGAAGTTGCCCCTATACTATGATCTAACATTTTGTTGTAATTTTTGGGTATTTGTGAAGGTAATATAAACTTTAATATATTTCACGAACAATGTGATTTGACTTGTATAATTATTGATTAAATAATAAATGAATATTTTAAATATGATGCATGGTTCTTGATGTATTTTAACATTTTAATTGGCAAGAATATTATTGATTTTTTTTTTTTTTTTGAGGGAAATTATTTGTTACATTTTTTGGATGATTTTTTCCCCCAAAAAACAGGGAATATGTAACTTTATTTCTTGGGCATTTTCGCCAAATTTTACCCCCAAAAAAGAAGGTTGGCAAAATCCACAAAGAGAAGAGGAAAATTCCTCCTAAGACCGACCCCACCCAATCCGAATATATAGCCCCACGTCACCCATGACCTCCGTAGAATCGCCAACAATTGCCACGCGAAACATCCCTTCTCATTTCCCCTTCCTTCCTCCGTACAGAGACTTCCGCTGCCCGTCCCAAAAAAAAGAAAAAAGAAAAAAAAAAGCCCTTTTAGATTTTAAAAATTATCATCACGGTACTCGACCCTGCTCTACCCTACCCTAAAAAACAAGTAACGGGCAGCTAGTAGCAGGTTCGTGGATGAAAACTAGGCTAAGAGAAGGTACATGGATGAAAAGAGGCTATGTGAGAGGCGAGACTTTTTCCTGTAACTGGACTGCTCTCGCTTTGTTACGTAGTCCAAAGACAACTTCATGGATGAAAAAAGCTAAGATCAGGAAGGTAAATGGATGAAAAATATATATTTTGTGTGTGTGAGTGTTAGGTTATCATCCATGGTGAGGGTAAGTGGACAGACTTTTGGGCTTCCGCCGCACTTACCTACCTACCAGGCAAAAAAACTCGTGGGAGTCCCACGATTCTCGGTTCACAGGCAGGGCAGGGCAGTGCAGTGCAGTGCAGCGGCGACAGTTTTCTTTCGCCTTCTGTCGTTGCGGATTTGTTCGCGCATTCCACGGAGATGGAGAGACGAGAATCAAAATCGTCAAACATTTGGTTACTAATCGCTGCTGATCAAAAGATAGATCGCTCATCAAATTTTGGGTTTGACTAGTAATAATAAGAAGAAGAAGAAGAAGAAGAAGAAGAAGAATAAGAAGAAATGTGTCTGGAATTTGCAGGAAATCCTTGCAACTCGTCGTCTTCATCAATTTTGTGTTTTCTGGTTTTGTGTTTTTTGTTTGGGTCTTGAAAAGAAAAGAGGGATTTTGCTTTTTCTTCGGGGTTATGACACATCGTCGCAGCAAAGCTCACCGCTGTGGTTTTTTTCCTTTTCTGTCGTTCGTGCTCCCTACTGTCTGTCTGTCTGTCCGTCCGTCCTTCCGTCCGTCAGTCCGTCCTTCCGTTGTGGAGAAAGAAGACGTTGCGTCGTTTTTCTCTCAAGGTGGGATATGAATAAAATGGTATTTGAGGTTTACCTAAAACCCTAAATCTGCTGCAAGGAGAAGAAGAAAAAGGAGAAGAGGAAGAAGAAGAAGAAGAAATAGCAGTATCAGAACCGTGACGATCATCGTGATAATGATGGGGCTGGTTGGAATGTGATTTTCTGGAGGATTTGTGTATGGTGAACAACCTACTGTGAGTCCTAAGATTCGTTGAATTTGGGATTTGTTGATGTTGCTGTGGTGATCAGGGCGATGTGTTTTCTCTTGTTGAAGTAAGAGAAGTTGAGGAGTTTTTAGGGGAGAGGGAAAAATAGTGTGCGTGAGAGAGAGAGAGAGAGAGAGAGAGAGAGAGAGAGAGAGAGAGATCATCATGGGGTCACGGCTTCTTGGCATCCCGCGGAGAAGGACTCGGCAAGTGGCTCGTGTTGTGGTGGAGGAGTTTCCGGGTTCGTATTTGTTGTGGAGGCCGTACTTGAGATTGCAAGAGAGTAGTAATAAGGGTTTGCCAATTTTGGTCGACAGGGTTTTGAGTCATGATAGAGACGGAGAGGAAGAAGAAGAAGACGAGGAAAGGAGAAGGAGAAGAAGAAACGTCAGCAGCAGCAGCAGCAGCAGCAGCAGCAACAGCAGAATCAAGGATGGAAGAATTACGCCGCTCGGGACCAAGTTATTGCCTTTTGCAGCGTTGGGAGGAGAGACGGGGATTCCTGCCGAGAACTTTGTTTATCTGGCACGGGGATTCCAGGAGGGGAGATGGATGGCGACTTACAGCCGGATCAAAGAGGAGGCAGCCAGGCTTGGCAATGCCGCCACTGCCGTGGCTTACGACGAGGATGAGGATGAGAAGATGAAGAAGACCAAGGAGAAGGAGAAGGATGTGTCACCAGAGGATTGTGATGAGGCGGTGGAAGGGTTGAGCTCGGCTAAGGCCAAGGCGAGACAGGCACAGGAGCCTTCAAAGAAGAGTGATGGATGGCTGATCAAGATCCGGAATGTTTTCTTTGGTATTGGGCCAGCCTTGCGAGCCATTGCAGCAATGAGTAGGTGGGCTTTTTCGCATTCTCTTTTTTATTTTGAAGTTTATTGCTATCTACTGATATGCCTTATGAAATTCACAGTAATTCTGTGAGCATGGCTTCTGTCGTGAAGGCAAAGGCTTGAGGTTGGAGAAGGTTCTTTATGGGCCAGAAATGTCTGCTGTGGTGTGGTCATGGTCATAAGAGGACCAACATTGAATCCTTGTGGATTCTTCTTCTGCTGGTCTTGCAATTACTAGTAGAGTAGTATTCAGCAACTGTAGTATTATGCAGGTATCACTGGCGTTTGGTCTGGTCTGCATACGGGCCAATGAGTTGTGGGCTGAAATTTCATAAACTGGGGTGGCAGACAAGACTGGGCAAACAAGATCGCTGGATGGAGGAAAGCATTTTGGGTGGAGTTGCAGCACTATTGGGCAGGCACAAAACTTCTGTGGGCAGATGTGAAAATTTCATCACGTCTTTTGCTGAAATTGGCAAGTGGGAAGAGTCTTTCCCGGCGAGAGAGGCAGCAGCTAACTCGCACTACAGCCGACATTTTCCGCCTTGTTCCTTTTGCAGTGTTCATCATTGTTCCTTTCATGGAATTTTTGCTGCCTTTTGCACTGAGATTGTTCCCCAATATGTTACCATCCACATTTCAAGACAAAATGAAGGAGCAGGTACACTCACTCATTTCTTCGACACAATTGTTGGACCTTCACACAGTATAAACTTCATGTCATGTATGCAAATATAGTTGTAATCACATCCAAGCATATTATTGGGTCACTTTTGCAACACATGTTTGCACAAGATTCCTGTTGTAATCCATCTGCCCATAACCAGTCTTAATCTTCTCATGTAAGGACTATGATTTATACTTGGGCTTTTTTTATTCCAGGAGGAACTGAAGAAGCGATTGAATGCAAGGATACAATATGCCAAGTTCTTACAAGACACAGTTGGTGAGATGGCAAAAGAGCTCAAAACATCAAAGCGCTCTGATCTTCGTCGAACTGCAGATGATCTGGATGGTTTCATGCAGAAGGTTTCCCACGGCCTTTCCACTTCCCACCTACAGCATGTTCTCTGGTTTCTGGCATGCTTGTCTGCAAACTCTAGGTATCAAAGAAGATGATTTGTTCTTTGGGTAGAATCCCCCTTCTATGGCTGGAAGGGCAGGATTAAGCTTCTCTATGGTCAAACTTCCTCATGCAATTTGGAGTGTAAATTTGAGTTGTCAACATATGCAGCACTGTACTATTTATATAGTAACAGTAACAGTTGCAACATCTTAGCTATTCAAATAGTGGTACAGTCAGAGTTCATTTACGTTCTGGTGGATGGTCAGGTACGAACAGGAGGAAAAGTGCAGAACGATGATATATTAGCATTTGCTAAGCTCTTCAACGATGAATTGACTCTTGACAATATCAGCAGGTGCATATGTGCCCCACCCTCTGTACTGGGTCAGGGTATGTTGAGAGCTATCAGGTCACATCGTAATTGTAGTTTTCCTACAGTAGATAGGTCCATCAACCTGAGTCAGTTTTGAATATCATCACTAGGTTTGCAATTCTTAACTTGTTGTAGGGTAGATTACCCAACCATGTTGATCATTTAACAGGGATTTCATTAACCTATCTTTTTGACATGGCTGCACTTTCTGGGACATCTGGGGAAACATCCATAAAGATGTTTATATCCTGCCATTTGACTGTCAAAATTGTTATCAACATTATCATTTGCCAATGAGGTCACCTTTTCATACTTGGGAGTTTTGTGACAGGCTCTGAGAGGCTGTCTCAGTAAGAGTATAAATGTACCTTTGTCTATTCTCAGATTTATATCATTGATGTGGTATGTGAAACTGCAGGCCAAGGTTGGTGAGTATGTGCAAGTTAATGAATATTCAGCCCTACGGCACTGATGCCTATTTACGATACAGTCTCCGCAACAAGTTGTCATGGTACTCATCTTAACTTTGCTTATGGTCAGAGCTAGTCTCACCAGCTTTGCAGTTGACTTCATTTTACAGCTAACTTCTAGGTCTGTAGCACAGCCAAGCAGTTTTTGCACTGCAATGTTTTGTCAGTTCCTATGGAAGTCAAACAGAGCCCCATGAACTGGCCGACTAGCTGCACTATTTGTTAAGTGCTCTGCTTTTCATGATTGAATGATCTAAGTGGATGGTACAAATGTCCTGAATTAATGAAAGAAATAGTGTCTGGGTGAAAGGACAAGCTCTTGATACTGGGCTGGGAGGAGCAGGATTAAGCAAGATGACAGGATGATCCAGAGTGAGGGTCTGGATACTCTCTCAGAGCCAGAGCTCCGGGCAGCTTGCAGGGAGCGGGGAATGCTGGGCTTGAGGTCTGTGGAGGAAATGCGACAGCAGGTACCTTTTGCCAGTGCATCTTCTGCTGATTCTGTCCATTTATGTTTGGGGCTGAGCTTCTGATTGTGGAATCTGTTGTATATCGCAATGATTTCTGGATGGCCATGTTTTTGAAACTTTATTCTCTAAGCTTATTCTTGTTTAGTGCATAGATGACTCATGTTGATGTGTGTGGGAATCAATGTAGCTGCGGGATTGGTTGGATTTGTCTCTGAACCACTCTGTTCCTTCCTCTCTCCTTATTTTGTCAAGGTACAGAATGAAATCTCTTGCACTGTACATGATTTGTAATTTGCAATGTCTGTACTACCCAGAGACAGTGCAGGTCAATTCCAATCCTCAAAACCTCTTCAAGCACTGGCACAGCATTTTCCCAATTATTGTTTTGTTTGATGAGGTTGGAGCAGTCCAATTTGTTGGTAAAGGTAGACATTGATGAATGGATGATGTCCTGCAGAGCTTTCCTGGTAGCAGGCAGAATGAAGCCAGAAGAAGCCGTGCAAGCCACATTGTCATCACTGCCAGATGAAGTCATTGACTCTGTTGGTGTCACAGCGCTTGGAAGTGAAGATTCACTTGCAGAGCGCAGGCGCAAGCTGGAGTTTTTGCAGCAACAGGAGGCACTCATTAAGGTCTTGTTACTTTCTCCAACAATGAAATCACTGTCTTGATTATTTTCTAGCTGAGGGACATTGTTAATACATTAATACATTGTTAATTCATGTACAAGGTTTCTGAACTAACACCAAGGCATGGATTCTTGGCATACTCATGAAGTATTCTGAGCAGGCTATAAGTCATAGAATCACTTGCAAGCAAGCTATCATATGAGAATCATACTCCCCCCCTTGTACTTGTGAATGGTCTATTTTGCACAGGAAGAGGCAAAGAAGGCCCTAGTGGATCAGGAGGAGAAGGGCACAACTGTGGAGGATGGAAGTGATGAAAAGGATCGTGCACTTCGTGATAAGATGCTTGCAACTGCACGTGAAGCACAACACTTGGCTCAAACCAAAACCCTTGATAAAAGGGACGAGCTCTGTAAACTCAGCGCTGCCCTTGCTGTGCTGGCATCAGCATCAGTGAGTCCATTTCTCTCATTGTTTGACCTTTCGCATACTTTGAGGTGGTTCTTTTTAGGAAAGAACTGTAACCTTTGTATGGACCCACTTACAATGTTCTCAGATACAGTCCAAATGCATTTTGCATGTTCTCTTTGAAATATCCAATCTAGGTTGTAGGGGTAGTTACATGTGGTTCGTGTGTAAGGGAGAGTGAGTAAACCTCACATCTCATTTACACCACCAACTCCTCACTTTTTTCACTCCCAGTCTGTTGTGGCCTTAGTGATATTCATGATGTTACTTGTACAATTATCAGTACGGTGATTTCCCATTTTTGCTTTTGACCAGTCTGTTAGCAAGGAGCGAGGAGAATTTCTCAGGCTTGTGAAGAATGAGGTGATTCAAACACTCTCTATATGTTTACCGTTGCCTACTCTTTCTACTATGAGATTAGTGGTTGGCTCCTGTTGGGTACAGTTTGGATACAATAACCAAAATTGTCATGCTGCCTATCTTCACAATTCTATGCAACTAAGGAGAATATCCTCAGTCGGTTAGGCTGTTATTTTAGTCATGGTATGAGTGTACACCTTGGTCTGTGTCTCTTTGAGCTGTTAACCAGATCTCCTTTACATTTTTTCTCTTTGTTGCTTCATTGCTTCCCGGTAGAGTGATTTTATTTTTATGGCATAATCACCCTCCTTAAGTCAGAGGTTTCAGCTGACCCTTTTTGCCAATTCACTCTGCAGATTCAACTCTACAACAGCATGATTGAAAAGGAGGGGACAGATGGTGCAGAGGAGGCTCGTAATGCTTTCTACCACTCTTCCCGTGAAGCAGTGAAGGAACATGAGGAGCAATTGCCTGCAGATCGTATCTCGTCTGCCCTGATTGAGAGGGTGTGTACTTGCTGGATGGCCACATAATTGTTTCATTTGAGTTTTGTGACAGTTCTGTAAAATGTTAATACAAGGAAATCAGAACTTATTCATTCTTTTATTGAGTCAGGATGTTTACAATTCCTTCCTTGGGGATGTTCCAACTGCTGCAAAGCACTTATAGGTGTTGAGTGATATAGAAGTGTAAAACATGATCTCAAAGAATGCAAAAGTTTCAGACCTTGTTCTGGGCAATGAATTGCAAAATTATATCAGGAGATAGCTGTTTATATGGCAACATCCCTACAGTAGGAAGGATGGTGATTTCAGTGTTGCATCACTGTAATGTACAAATATGCTATAACTCATTGGGATTTGGATCATACAGGTGGATGCAATGCTACATAAGCTGGAAAAGGAGCTTGATGATGTAGACATCAAGATTGGTGATCGTTGGAGGATACTTGACAGGTATGTCATTTCAAACTATTGGAACCATTGTAAACAGTGGAAAGCCAGGAGTAACCAAGGACACATGATAGCCCTGTAATGCATGACCACTTTTATGGTCAGTTTGGAAAGAGAATGTTAAACCCTAGAGCATCCAAGAAGTGGTTGATGAGATCACTTTACAGACCAGATATTACATGGCTGAAGATGATGTTAGGTGTCCACTTCATGCTAGCAGGTTTTGTTTCACTTCTGAATACAAACAGCTCCATGACTGTAGCTGGGATCATGTTTGTGTTTGATGTTAGGGACTATGACGGAAAGGTGACAGCTGAAGAGGTTGCAGCAGCAGCTATGTTTCTCAAAGACAGTCTTGATAAGGAGTCAGTGCATGAGCTAATTAGTAATCTTGCTAAAGATCCAGGTAAATATCCCCACAATTAGTACCCTGTTAGTTTGTCAATGGTTTGATGAAATTTACTGACAGAAAGGGAACAATATACTTTGTCACAAGCCTGAATCAGTTCCTAGTCCTAGTATAGAATTGTACAGTTACCCACAGATCTGAACCACAAGCTGATGCTGTCAACAAGATTTGAAGCATTTGAATTGTTGACTCTGGTTTATCTGTTACAGAGTTTCATAATTGTAGATGCAGACTTGTAGTGTAGTTGTGAGAAGAAATGCTGTTTTGAGTATGTAGTGTAACAATCTCCAATTGGGTTGCCTAGTGTGAGTATGCTATTTGGTGACCATCAAAATCATTTTGAGACATCTTGTTATGTCTCAAATGGGTGCCAAAAGGTGGAATGCTGTGTCTGACTGATGTATAATGCATAAATGTGGTGTTGACAGATGGCAAAATTTTAGTTGAGGACATAGTGAGGTTGGGGACAGCAGCAGATGTGGAAGGTGATCTCCAGAGTGTCAGCAAAACTCAAAAGCAGCAACAAACTGGATTGTAGAGTATCACTCATTTCCTTCTGCTCAATTAAACACTGATCACTTGTATAGTCTGATGGAAGTGAGGAGCTTTCTTATCAAGTTGAGACATAAAATTGTCTATGTATGTAGGGAGGTATGCACACATTGATACTACAAACCATCTTTGATATGCCCAGCAAGAAAATGATCCTGAGTTCAACTGAAGCTATTCAGAAGCAAAAACTGAAACCTATTAGAGAGGCATCAAAGCATTTGTCAACTAGGTGGGGATGGATGAATGAGAGCTGGTTCATCCCTCTTCCTTCTAGTGAGTTAACAGTGGGGAATGCTATTATATTTTTGCATAGAGGGTGTGTTATTGCACAAAGTTTCAAATACCCATTACTTCTTGTTCAACAGTGGCCTGGCTGTGTAATCTGCCTCAATAAAAAAGTGCTAAGTCATAAGCAGTGTCCATGAGGTATGTGCACTTGTCACACATTCTTGAATTGTGGTTCAGATCTGTAGGTAGGTGTGCTGCTGGAATGGTTTGTACAATGACAAGTAGAGGGAATCAAAGACAGAAACACTGCATGTCATGTTTTCTAAGGTGTTTTAGCAGGGCCATGTAGTCTGGACAGTATAGACCAGATTGAGAGGGTCAAGTAAAAAGACTTAAGAAGCCATCAAGAACAGTTTTGCAATGGTACCATTGACTGTGCTACATTATCTTTCATGCTGCCAAGAATTCCCCATTCTGCCTGCTCCCTTGTTTAGTTTGAGAAAGAGAGTCTCATGGGTACATCTTTCTTGTGTGACCTTCCTACAACATTCTAATTGTAGAGGAGATCATACAGCCCAAACATTACCCAATGTACTGAGTTCTTGTTTCAAGACCAGCAGTAACAGGATTAACTCAATGATGCTTAGATAGCTAAAGAAAAAAGAAGAAATACAAGTTTGCAAGTGCCCCAAATAAAATGCAGTACCCAGAAAACAAAACATCCATTAATGTGAAAACCCAAGCACCTTCAACAAGGAATCTGAAACCATGAGGGCATTTGATATAAGGCAGAATGCTTTGGTACTTAATAAAAAGGGTGAAGACATGTCCATCTATTTGGATCCAAGAAACTCCTTTTTTCATAAGAGTGTCAACAGTTGAGCTTTGGTTAAAGCTCACAATTCCTTTGATTGTGGTAATCCAAGGAATGGATAGGTCTTGAAATCCCATCCTTTCAACAATCTTACCCAATAAATTATGTCAGGTAAAGCTACACCTGGCTACATCACCACCCAAGTTTTGAAGGGAAACATCACTTGCAAAGTCCGCAATAATATTTTTTCTGCTTGTAATCACAACATAATGAACAAATATGAGGGTGAACTATTTCCCTTTCAACTTGCAGTATGCGTACAAACCTGACCCGACAAATCCTAAAAGCTGCCCTAGCACATTGAGCTGCAACCCACCAACCCACCACATGTTAATACACTGTAAGCTAATATTAGACTACAATGTGTTCATAAAACAGCAGACGGCACACTGTAGTCCAACAGAACAAAAGAACCATGCCTACACCTTTGCATGTGTGAAACGTTGACCATGTTAACCACAGGAACAAAATCTTTACAAAAAAGAAACATCTGAGATAATTTATGCAAAGCTACAGGAAGGATAGAGAAAATTAATTTGTACCCAATCAAATGGAAGGCCTCCAAACCAAATCCATCCGAACAAAACGGTACCTAAATCCTGGCAACCCTCATGCAAACCTCTGACATTGTTAGCTGACCAAAATATAACAGAGCATGACAGAAAGTGTTCCATGGACTCAGTTTGAGGGGATTAGATTTTACTGACCTGCCTCAGGGCTGAATCAATCCCCCATGTTAGGTTACTTTATCTAGTGTCCTTTTTCTCATATTTACAACCACTGGACACTCATGTGCAGCTCTGTAATGATGCAAAGAGAAGGAAATTTTACCTTGAGATTGCCACACATTGTCTGAGTAAGAGCCGAATTGAGGGTTGTGTTGAGAAAGATGGTGTAGTTAAGACAAAATGCAAGCATACATGATAAGGCCATCACTACCTGCACCGGCATCACCCATTGTTTCCTTTCAATGCTTACACTGTTTACACACTCTGCCAATCAAAGACTCAACAGAAGTTTCAAGAATAGTTCCTCAGCAATTCTGATCACGATTTGTCATAGATGACCCATGCCCTCACCCCTAAACCCTGTCATAAGGCCCCTTTGTCCATGTAAGAGCATAGTTTTAAGTGAAGCTTGGAGGCCACCAGAATGCTTGAACAGATGTGACTTTGACACACATGGGGTGCTTTATGCATCAAAATTGGCCACTGGTTAGAACCTGACTGTTGCAAAGAGACTCTACATCTAAGACCAGGTCAAAACAAAAACCCCTTCATAAGGCGGTAGATAATGTGTCATTTGCAACTATGGAAATGAATGCACATAAACATATAGTACCTGGAAGCCCAGGACATGAATGGATTCAAAGTTAAGGGCCATCTTAAGTTCACCACTCAACAGGATCCAAAGAATCAAAATTGGTCCACAAATGAGGCCTGCAAATACATCCAGACAATTTTTTTAAAAGCTTACCTTTCTGCTCCAGCTGCAATCAGAATGGCAAGAAACAAAACTCAAAATTTGCAAGTGCATACTAACTGTTTCTGGTAAGCTAGGGTTGGACCCACAAGACCATCTACTGCACATGTTGTTATGCACAATAAGCTTGGAACCTATCTTGACCCAGTCCAGACCATCTCAAACATCCACAAGGTCATGCAATGATTAGATAATTCAGATACTATGGTCTCATACCATTACACCACATGAGGCCAAAGCTATTGAGTCCTGTTGTCTTGCCTGGCAAGAGAAAACCACAAAATCAAACCCTGCACTTTCTCATCCCCACTTTACAATACACCATTGATTAAGTAATATAAAACTGCTGACAGCATACATTTAAGATCACAACCATTTGTACCCAAAGTCTGCATCCCACAAGCACAAAGTACAGTACAGCCACATCTACACTTCATTCTCTACATTCAACAAAAGCAAGAAAATGTCCATCAGTCAGTATGCCCTACCTACATAGGTCAAAGATGCTTCTACTGCAGCTCAATTACCCAGTCTCACAAGCTCAGCAATCAATGCACTGTCAACCATTGATCTCCATACCATCACTGTGGGACGCATTCATTCATGGAAAAGAGCAATACACAGGAGCACCAGGCAAGCACAAGCTGCAAGGGGTTCACTTACATTACGTACCAAGACGGGCAATGGTGGCAAGATAGATGGCTGTCGTGAGGTTGGAGAGTAGAACAACTGAGTAACCTTCCAGCTTAAATGACAAATCCCTTGATCCCGCTATTAAGGCTCCCAATACAATGATGGCCACACTGTTCACATCGTTTTTCACATCATCTCAACAAAATTCCACATAATTTTCACAGGGTAAGCAACTTACTTGGTAATAAAACTTAGGGTCTAGAGATGCCACTGACCTAAGAATGATAGGATTGGAATGCCTTTGACCAACAAGCACAAACTCCATTATCATGGTGAAGAAAACAGTTGTCCGGCGTAGGGTGGTGAACATTGGCACATTCACACCTCTTATTGACGCCATGCCCACCACCTACCACGACATAAAATCCCATCAAAATGCAGATGGAAGATCCTCTGGGATACCCACACAAATCATGATTAGTAACAGAGGTACAGTTCATCAACCACACTCAACCCATAAACCAAGCTCTCAGATAAAAAAACAGCAATTTCTGATAATTGCATGTTGCTTCTAGGGGAATAGGAAAAGATAAGCCAATATAAAAGCCATGTGCAGCCTGACCCATTAGAGTTGGAAGTACCATATAAAACAGGTAAGCAATTGAAAGAGGGGAGATTTGGCGGAGGATCCGAAAGGGAACAAAGTGCTTGACTGCTGCCTTGCCATTTGGCGAGTCGTCTGAGAATTTTATAAAATCCAATTTCCTCAGGACAAAGAGGACAGCCGTTGACAATATCATCTGCTCCCCTCCATCCCATCAATCTCCCCAATCAATGTTTAGTTTTTATGAAATCAACAACTCCACAATTGTCACATAGCTACAACCTTCAAGCACAATTCCATAAAACTTGATTTGTTTTCCTATGCCACAGATCTAACCGATGTCACAATTTGCAGCAGTTGAAACCTAATTTCCCTCTGTTGTATGTCTGAACAAGAATGCACGAACAACACGAGGGAAGTCCTGAACAAAATCGCTGAGAGTACAAGCGAAATGTCTGACATCAACCAAGCCAGATTAATTGATGTCAGGGGATTGATTGTCTTGAAGTCTTGGGGGAGAAATGTCTTACAGCATCAATCCCTTGAGAGTTCAAGAGAAATGCCTGACATCAATCAAGACAGATTGATATTGATGTCGGGGGTTGATTGTCTTGACCTCTCAGGGGAGAAATGTCATGTCTGACAGCATTAATCCCTGAGAGTTCAGTTGCAAGAGAGGTGGGGCTTACCTGCATAACTGTGAGGACATTTGCACATGGGAACTTGTAACTCGAAAGCGCTGCTTTGTTAAACATAACCAACAGCACTGCAACAAAAGCTTTCAACCTCAAATCAGAATGTGCAGCAGCAAGGAGCAACACACATACTCCCACCGAAAAAAAAACCCATTTGCAGAAAACAAAACTTGAGGAACCGATTCCCCTTTTTCTCTGTCTTTTATTCTCAAACTCCAACTAGTTGATGGTGGTGAAGTTTTTCCTTGCTCCCCCGTTCTTCCTTTCTCTAATCCCCAACTCAAAACCCTAAACTACAATAGCAGTGATTCTCGTGATACTATACAGACTTGGAAAAAAAACGCTGAGTGTCAAAATCCAACAAAAGTCTGCGCCAGCAGAAAGGCTAACACAGGAACAGAGTCACCTGCAATAACCATGTAGGAGAGAGCAACTATGGCGCCCCGCTGCGTCATTCTGTTGCTGCTGCTGCTCTTCATTTCTTGCTCCTCCTTCACTGTGATCGAAGTCGATGTGGACCCCATTGTGATCGGTAGTGTCGCACTCATTGTGTCAAAACACTCCTACCCACCCTCTTGAGACACACACACACACACCCTCTCTCTCTCTCTCTCTCTCTGAGTCTGTGTTCTCTGTGTTCTCTCTGTCTGCTCTCTCTCTACCGACCCATGTGTCTGTCCTCCCTTGCCTCAAAGCTCCAAAAGCTTCAGCAAGCAACTGAATCCAGAAATCCAATAACAGCAAAAACTCAATTCATCAGTAACTCAGGAAGGGAAAAAAAAAAAAAAAACCCCGTAAGAAAACAAAGAAGACCGGGATTCAAACCCACTCAAAACCTTTGTTTTCTCATTGAAGCTCCGTCCCCCCGACCCCCAACCCCCAACCCCCAAAAAAAGACAAAAAACCCAAAACCAAAACCAAAACCGAAGAATATTATTACAGCACCAGCTTCCTCCTCTTGGGTGCCACTGTTTTACTAGTACCCAGTAACAACAACCGGCAACGATGGATATGCTGCTGTCTGAGCTAATTGTGGAGGGAGAAGCCGAAAAGACTGGCGGCGTGATGGAGGAGCATCCACCAATTTAGTTCCCCAACTTCCCGACCCCTCCAACTATCCGCATCATGTGTTGAATCTCTCGTCAACACGTCTGTCTATATTTGGTGTATGTGGGGGGTGTGTGCGCGCGTGTGCGCGAGCGAGAGAGAGAGAACGAGAGAACATCACCAGCAAGCTCTGTTTTTGTGCTCGTTTTTTATGAACTTTGAAAGACTTAGAGACGAGAGTCTCTCAGGAGCAAAGGAGCTCTAGGAAAAGAAAAAGCAAGAGTGGCGAAACATCCAGTGGCCTTTTTCTTTTCTTTTCTTTTCTTTTTTGCCAATTTTGTGAAATAGAGTGAACTGGCGATCACCATCCACAAAGAGGAATGAAACCAAATTTGACTAGAGGAGGTAAGCTCAGAATTCACAACATGTTTTTTTTGGTAGGGGGGGGTGGGTCCGAAGTTTCGCCAAATTTACAAAAATAATTTTTTAAATACCAATTATGGCGAATCACCAAGCTCTGTTTTGTGTTGGTGGTGTGAAGGGACTCAAAGAGGTGAGTCAGGACGAAACTTCGCCAAAATGCACAAAATGAGAAATTTGAAATACCAATTATGGCGGATCACCAAGCTCTGTTTTGGGCTTCGTGGTGTGAAGAACTCAAAGAGGCGAGTCAGGACGAGATTTTCGCCAGAATACACAAAATAATTTTTTTAAATACCAATTATGGCGGATCACCAAGCTTTGTTTTGTATTGGTGGTGTGAAGGGACTCAGAGAGGCGAGTCAGGACGAATTTTCGCCAGAATACACAAAATACATTTTCTAAATACCAATTATGGCGGATCAGCGAGCTCTGTTTTGTGTTGGTGGTGTGAAGGGGACTAAGAGAGGCGAGTCAGGAGCAAGGAGCTCCAGAAAAGAAAAAGCAAGTGTGGCGATTGATCCAGGGTTGCTTTTTTCTTTTTCTTTTTTTTTTCAATTTTGTGAAATAGGTGGACTGGCGATCGTCATCCACAAGAGAAATTTGACTAATGTACCCCGAAATTCTGGTGCGAAATTTCGCCAAAATAATACATAAATTAAAAATTAAAATTACCAAGCTTGGCGGAAGCACCGAGCTCTGTTTTGTGTTGTTGGTGTGAAGGACTCAGAGAGGCGAGTTAGGACGCAAGAGCTCCGGGGAAAAGAAAAGAAAATATGGCGAATGATCCAGGGTTTTCTCTTTTTCCATTTTTGTGAAATAGGTGGAGTGGCGATCATCATCCACAAGAGCAATGAGTCAAAATTTGACTAGAGGTCAGACACAGCGTTTTCTTGGTTCTGTGAGTTTTCGCCAAAATACGAAATAATAATAAAGAATATTCCGTCGAAATATTCCCCTTTTATTTCAAAAACAATCGCCAAATTTCGAAAAGAATTGTTTTTTGGAAATTTGGAGTCGCATTTGGAGTTGGATAGACAGGAAAATAGAAATGTTTTTAGATTCCTCCTTTGTTTTGGCGACTTCCAAGAACCTATTCTCTAAATATGGCGACGTCAGACTTTTTTTCTCCTAAAAATACGGCGACTTTGGCGGTTTTTTTTTTTTTTTTTACCAAAAAGAACTTCTTCTTTACCCCCTTTTGGCACTGGATTTTTTTGGGGTCTGAAATTTCGCCATAAAAAGAAACACTGGCGATCTGATTCTAGTCCAATAGCTCTCTCTCTCTCTCTCTCTCAGAGGAGTGCGCCGTGTGAGATTTCTCGCTGCTGCTCTCTGGGTTTCGTTGCATCTACCTGCCATTTCTGTAAAGAAAATCGACAACGATGATTGTTGAATAACGAGATCCGCGAGTAAGTAAGTACCCAAATACTCGAAATTCTTCACCTCCTGACGCACGCGCGTTTGACTCGACTGCCCTGCAACGTGAAGAAAGTTCGTCGTCTCTCTCTCTCTCTTGCGCACGCAAAAATAGTTTGCGACGTGAAGAAAGGTCGTCGTGTGCGTGTGTGTCTCTCTCTCTCGCGCACGCGAACGGAGGGAGGACGAAAGACGGATGAAAAACACCTTTAGACTTGCAGTGTTTTCATTTTTTTACTGGCGAAGTTTCGCCAAAAAGAGAAGAAATTAAAAACTAAAAATTTGAAAAAAGAGTGATTTTTGTAGGTTTTCAGTCGCCAAAAGTGAGGGAAAAAAATAGGGGAACAAAAATCGCCGGATTTAAATATACTACACTTACAGTATAGAAGGGTGATACAAAGATGTGTAATTTGTTTCTGGTTTATAGCCATATTTTGAATAAATATACCTAGGGATGATTGCCACTTTTTCTACATGTTCTAATGGATGGATGGATGGATGGATGGATGGATGGATAGATGATCGCCACTTTGGCTACAAACAAAGTTCCTAAAAATAAAACCCACTGCTTTGGAGTGCCACCAAAGAACAACTAATGAAAAAACACCTTCCTTTTGAATGAAAGAAAATTAGACCTACCTATCTTCCTACCTACCTACCAGATACTTACCTACCTTCCTACCTACCTAGATACTTACCTACCTACCTACCTACCTATCCCAGCTTTCTGATTTTTTAATTACAAAATAGGCTTTTTGACTGACTAAAGAAAAAAAAGACCTTTTGAATTTATAAAAGAAACTTGAGAGCTACTTTTTGAACCAATAAAGTAGGTTCATTTTGAAATTCTTGAAAAAGGAAAATATTTATTTTAAATTATATTTTTAAAATTTAAAATAGACCTTAAAAAAACTTCATTCTTTTGGTTTTGGCTCTGGAACTCGGACTCAGTTCCATGTGTGTGTGTGTGTGTGTGTGTGTGTGTGTATGTATGTATGCATGTATGTATGTATATTTGCATGCATATATGCAAGTGTGTATAATTGGGAACTTGGAAATCATAAGGTAATTAAAAACCTTGTGGCTTGTGATATCAAAGTTTTGGTAGTATTGATTCATTAGAAAACCAAAATGCCCCAATTAGTTATTGAGTTACGCACTACCAGTGACGATCAATTATATATATATATATTTTTAATGTTTTGATATGGTTTTCAATAATTCATCTTTATTTATGTTAATTTTAAATTAAATTAAAATGAATATACACTTTAGGGACATGAAAAGACACATATTAATTTTATTTTATTTATATCCATGTGAGTGAATAGGGAAAGAAAATGAGGCATTTGTTATTCGGAAAGGAAGGAAATAGTTATTAAGAAAGTTAATAAAAAGAGAACTAGTTTAATTATCAAACAACTACATGTTGAAAGAATGAAATCATAATCCCTTGTGAAATGCTTCAACCATTTCTATTATTACTTGCTCTTATGAAAGAACCAAATTTTATTGAAGTGTTCCTCCTTCTCTTGGTTGAGATGATTTTTGGCCTTGCCTACCAAGGCAAGGATGTTGTGTTTAGATTCATTATAGAGTATAGTAGCTTAAGGGATTTTTATAGGCCCCTAGGTAATTATAATAGGTCTATCTATTTTTATATGAGGATTTTTGAAAGATGATATTTTGGCTTGTGTTGAGTAATTGCAGAGTTATAATATCTTGAAGGATTTTGGTTTCATTTAGAGGACTTTTTGAAGATTATATTTTTTGCATGGTGATATTTGAGGTTCCGTAATTCTTCTTTTGCCTTAAGATACTTTTTAATGTAAACTAGTGTGGCCTGTGCATTCGGCCCAAGTGTTACCACGTTCTCAACTGATATTTCCTTCCAAAATCTGGGTTTTTGAAATTTATTTGAATTTTCAGCTTCAAAAATCACTTAAAAATCAATATTTCCCACATTTCGAATCCATATCTTACCAAATAAATTCCATTAAATCCTGCTCATCAAGATCTTTCCAACAACACCAAAGGCAAATTCCAATTCTTCCTCCAAAATTTTCAGCTACAATTTTATTTTAAATTTTCAGTGAAGAAATCATTTAATATTCAAGAACTTTTGCACCACAAGTTCAAACATCATGGAAACAAGCCCATGCACCCTTTCCTTTCCTTGTCGAGAGCTTTCCAAAGACACCGAGAACACAATCTGAAGCATCCCAGTTCAGTGGATCTCATAACTACAAAACAAAACAAAATAAACTACCTTCCTTCATAGATAGATGGCAACAAGGCCACAGTGTGACACACCCCTTGTTCAAATCGTCTTTCTTATATGTTAACTAAAGAGCTCTTTCCTATTGTCTTTTTTATATGTTAGCTAAAGAGCTCTTTCATATCTTCATTCTTTTTTGCGCATGTCTAGTTAGTACCAGTGTTGTGACGATTCTTTGATTTTTCAAAGAACTACGGGTTCCAGGTAGTTGACAATTCCATAATCACTAGAACCAGCTGGTTCCGGGTGTTTTTGAAATTCTGGAATTTAAAGAACCGGTCAGATTTGGTTTCTTGAATTTTTTTAATTTTTTAAATAACTAGCCAGTTTCGATTGTTTGGGAGACCCAAAATCCAATTTTCTAGGGCGGTTTTTGGAGAGAAAACAGACCAACTATGGTTTCTTGAATTTTTTTTTTTGTTTTTAAATAATTGGCCGATTCTAGTTGTTTGGGAGATCCATACCCTTGGGTTTTTTGGGGTGGTTTTTTTCTGGGCAAAACCAATTAGTTCCTTGAGAAGGTTGTGAAGGAAACCCTTAACCCAGTTGCATTTCCCCCATATATTGACCTCGCCACAATGATTTTTTGAATTGGATGCATTACTTTGGTTATTAAACTAGTCAAGGTGGATTTTTGAAATTGTATCCATAGATGTTATTTGAACTATCCTCACCTTCAATGAAAGCACTACAATCTACAATGCAATTCAATGAGGTTTCTTTAACACCAGGCATTAGGCAATTATAACTTGTATGTTATGAAGGTCATTGAAATCAATCGTGGGAAAAAGGGTCTTTGTTTTCCCGAACATTCTATTTTTCTATTTGGCCCAATGCTTTCTCCTTTGCACACTAGGTTTGGGCCTCCAATATTTGCAACAACTTCTCGCACCCGAATGGACATTTAGATTCCATATGGCCTGAAAAAAAAAAAAACAACCTGCTATATGTGTTTCATCCAACAGCATGTCAGATTTCAGTTACAAATATATCTATGAAATTGCAGAGAAATCTCTACAACTCCTTGAAGCTAACATGACAATGAGTGCAGTCATAACCTTAAGAGAGTTGGTCAGAGAGTTTCCGACCATCACCTTCATCATGAATAGCAGTGACAAGCTGCCATGAATACCTACTTCATCACCTCCCGATGGTCACTGTAGATAAGTACTTGATATGCACTGAAAATTTCAGGCAAGCCAAAATCTTTATCCTGAGTTTCTGTAGCATTTCCTGAAGTAACATGAAACCTTGATCATTGTGTTGGCTAGCACTCAAGAGATCTACAAATTTTAGATACAATAGTAGAATCTCCAAGTAGACCAAAACCAAGCAGCAGACCTAGAGGCAATTGACCTCTTGGTTTGCCCACCCTCTCTTCCAGAGAGAATCTTCAAGGTTGGGGCTGCTACCCAAAGGTGAACTTGCAGCAGGTGGCCATTGGTGCTAGATGGATCAAGGCCCCTTTTGTGTCTTCACCAGGGCAGTTTCATGGATCATCCATCCTTTAGGGGTCACCTTCTGCTTATGATCATGTGAATCATCTGAGGCCATGTTCTCCTCATGCCCATTGGGCACCTCTTTCTCAATTTCTGTGTCAAAATTGCTCATGACAATTTGGTACAAATATTGTGAATTGGCTGCTCCAGTGCTTTGGACCATACTTGAAAATATGCCATCTTGCTT
>Ga0116227_10005280_pt1 | contig 27384 bp, 17 predicted proteins | sample S1TSphgellanicum_FD_89693 | JGI IMG/M metagenome (GOLD analysis project Ga0116227, IMG submission 89693) | Host-associated microbial communities from peat moss isolated from Minnesota, USA - S1T2_Fb - Sphagnum magellanicum MG | ecosystem: Host-associated > Plants > Peat moss > Unclassified...
TCCATTGGAGGATGCAAGTACTACGTGAGTTTCATTGATGACCACACAAGGAAGGTGTGGGTTTACTTCATGAAACACAAAGGTGAAGTGTTTCAACATTTTTTGAATTTCAAAGCAATGGTGAAGAAGGAGAAGGGTGTGAGCATCAAGTGCCTAAGGTCCGATGGAGGGGGAGAGTATTTTTCAAATGAATTCAATGAGAACTTGAAGGAGCATGGAATTCAAAGGAAATACTCATGTAGTTATTCCCCCCAGCAGAATGGAGTTGCTGAAAGGAAAAACATGCACATTGCAGAAATAACACGTGCCATGTTGAATGAAAAGAATTTGCCAAATTACTTTTGGGTTGAAGTAGTAGCAATTACGGTCTACATCATGAATCAAACACCCATAACGGCAGTTCATGGCATGACACTTGAAGAAAAATTCACAAGCAAGAAACCTGATGTTTCACACATCAGAGTGTTTGGTTGCATTGCATACGTGCATGTTCCTGATGAGAAGAGATCAAAACTAGACCCAAAAGCTGAAAAATGTATTTTCATTGGATATTCCTTAGAATAAAAAGGATATAGATGTTTCAATCCTTCCATTCGAAAGTTGCAAGTGAGTAGAGATGCTGTGTTTGATGAAATGGTTAGCTGGTACTCACCATTGAAGATAGCAGAAGATGGAGAGGCTAGAAATGGTGGTGTTTCATCAAATCTAGAACAAGAATCACAATTAATTAATGGACCACAAGAGTCTTCAATTAGTGGGTCCAGTAACATTCCATGGAAAGGAAAATTAAGATCTTCAAACATTGTACATGGTAGTTCTCAAACATCATCTAGAAATCCTCATGTAGATGGTGAGTCAAGTGATTCAGAGAAAAGTGAGGGCGAAGAATCAAGAATCACTTCAGTTACTACTCTTAGAGCTCGGATGGTTAAGAAAGCTTTGAAAACACCTAACAACAACAGTGGAGTATGAAGATCCACACGAGTCAAGTACCTTGTACAAATACTCACATATGATGACTTTGTAGCTCATCATACGTATACATGGTGAGAGTTATACAGGAGGTTGAACCCATTTGTTTTGAACAAGCGGTTGGAAACCCTAAGTGGGACAATGCCATGGATGAAAAAATGGCAGCTTTGGATGTGAATGCTACTTGGGAATTGGTAGCTTTACTAAAAGATAATAAAGTAATTGGGTGCAAATGGGTGTACAAAGTCAAACACAATGCAGATGGATTTGTGAGCAGATACAAAACAAGATTGGTTGCCAAAGGTTATGCCCAAACGTATGGCATAGACTATGAGGAGACTTATAGTCCAATTGCTAAAATGACAACTGTAAGAGCAATCATTGCTATGGTAACAGCAAAAAGATGGTCTTTATATGAAATGGATGTAAATAATTTTTTTTTCATGGAGATTTACAGAAAGAAATGTACATGGAACAACCACCATGTTATGTGGACCAAACACATCTTAATTTGGTTTGTAGGTTGAAGAAAACTTTATATGGCTTGAAGTAAGCACCTAGAGCTTGGTCAGAGAAGATAGGCGAGTATCTTGTCATAAGTGGATTTCAAACATCCGATGCAGATTTTTCACTATATGTGAAAAAGACAAATCATGGGGTTGTAGTCATAGTCATCTATGTTGATGACTTGATTATCACAGGAGATAGTGATGCAAACATCTCTGATTTGAAGAAGCTTTTGAAGCAAAAGTTTAAGATGAAAGATTTGGGAGGGTTGCATTATTTCTTCGGCATTGACGTAATCCAATCCCTTAAAGGGATATGGTTACTACAAAGGCAATATGCCTTGAACAAATTGGCCGAATATGGGATGATGAGTTGTAAACCCATTTTAATTCCATTGGAACAAAATGTGAAGTTAAGTGTAAATGAAGGAGACCTCGTGGAGGATACCACTATGTACAGACGCATAGTGGGGAGTTTGATTTACATGGCCATCATAAGGCCAAATTTGAGTTATGCAGTTGGAGTGGTAAGTCAATTCATGCAAACATCACAAAAGCCACATTTGGATGTAGTGAGGCGTATACTAAAGTACATAAAACATACCTTACAATGTGGAATTTTTTATGAAGCCAAGAGTTAGTTACTAGTACATGGATACACGGATGCTGATTGGGCTGGCAATGTTTCAGATAGAAGATCGACCAATGGTTTCATATTTTCTTTTGGAAGTGATGCTATTAGTTAGAGTAGTAAGAAACAACCAACAGTTGCACTAACAAGCATGGAGGCAAAATATAGAAGTGTAGTAATTGCTGCATGTGAAGTAGTTTGGTTACAAAAATTACTATCAGATTTGGGATAGTTAGTGGATGTTCCTATTGTCATTTATTGTGGTAACATTAATAACATATTATTTGTTAACAACCCCATCTATCATGCCAAGACAAAGCACATTGAGGTGCACTATCACTTTATTATAGAAAAAATTCTAGCAAAAAAAATTGACCTTATTCATGTCAATATCGAAGATCAAGTTGTTGACATTTTCACAAAGGCTTTAAGTACAAACAAGTTAAAGAAGTTTTGAAAAATGCTTGGTGTACTAGAAGTGGATTTGAACTTGAGGGGAGTGTTAAGAATTCAAGCTCAACTAGTTAGGTTTCATTAGTTACTGGAGTAAAAAAGTAACTAGGTTACTTTCACAAGGTTGAATTACTTTCGTTACTTATTTTAGTTTGATTATTTGTGATTTAGTCTTTTGGTTAAATACCTTGGTGTTGATGGTTTGGCTCACTTTTCTTCATTACACAAGTTTGTGTATTTCATGTGACAAGAACCTTGGAGAGTTTTTAATGTTGTGTTTTGTGTTGTGAGCATTATGTTGTAGTTTCCTTTCAATAAAGATTTATGTTTACACTTGAGTAGATCTCCTATTTGATAGAAACCAAGTGCCAAGATTTAAAATTTAATTAATTGTTCAATAGTTTGTTGCCAAATCCAATTAGGGAGTATGATAATCCCTATGATAATCATCTACATACATCTATTTACCTAGTAACCACCTATTATTCATTCATTCTACCTACCTAAAGACCTGTATTTTATAAGATAGGTGAATAGTTTTATGTATTTGCAATTTACCTACCAACAACCCAATAGCCTTCGCTTATGTACTAACCATTCACATGCATCTACTCATCCAGCAGTAACATAATATCTATGTTATAGGTTAGTTTACTTATCATTAGCAATCTTGCAAGTTTTGAGGCAAGTTTATGCACCACCACTACAAAGCCCATATCAATATACTTGATTTCTTCATTTTTTTTTTAATTTCGTAGAACAAGCTTTTAAGCTTTCTTACTAAAGGTTCATCAATAAATTAGAAAGGACCCACTTTCTAGTTAAAACCCCTTCCCTTCCCTTGCATTTTGTCTCATATATTTGGAATAGTTTTAGATTTTTAGATCTCCAAAGTAAACCAAATTACTAACCCAAATTAAGCCTAATTTTCCCAAAACTTATATGGGGTGTTTCATGTATACCTAGTGACACAAAATCTAGTGCCTAGTAACATTTTTGTTTTCTACTACACTCAAATTGGGGATCAAACAGGGACCATGTAAAGAAAACTTTGGTTAGGTTGTTTTGTTCAAAAACACCAAAGCTGATCAACCCATCCTTTGCATTTTGCACAATGGGTGCAAGGAAATTGCATTATAAATTATGCACAATCCTTCTACAAAGGTGACACACACAAACCTCACAATTGTTGAACAAATTGCTTTAGAGAAAAGAGGGCATGAGTGTTATGCTACCTACTTAAATATTTCTTTATCTCTTTGTAATGCATTCTTTTCATTTGTGTCAAAAAAAAAAGAAGGATAAAGGCTATAGCCCAAACAAGAAATGCATGCGCTTATTGTTGAAAAACTTTACCTAACCAAGGAAATATACTTTGAATCTTTGTAAGGCTTGCCAATGATTGCTTCAATGCAACTAGTACCAAGAAGAAAAATATGAGAAGGAACTTCGATATTCACAAACATTCTACAACATGTCAATTGCATATATGGTATTTCCACATTATTCCAATACCACTAGTGTGGCTTGTGGCATTGGCCCAAGTGTGAGCTCGTCTTCACCTGATTTCTCCTTCCAAAACCTGGTTTTTGGGAATTTATTTGAATTTTCAACAATAGAAATCACTTAAAAACCAATATTTCCCACATTTTGAATCCAAATCTTACCAAATAAATTCCATTGATCTTGCTCATCAAGATCTTTCCAACAACACCAAAGGCACATTCCAATTCCTCTGAAATTTTCAGTTATGATTTAATTTAATTTTGAATGAAAAAAACATCCAATATTCAAAAACTTTTGCACCGCAAGTCCAAATGTTGTGGAACCAAGCCCATTCACCCCTCCTTGTTGAGAGCTTTCCAAAGACACCAAGAACATGATCTAAAGCATCTTGGTTGAGTGGATCTCATAACTACAAAACAAAAGCAGCAGCTCTACCATGAGAGGCTCTGTCTTTCATAAAAAATGAAAAAAAACATTAAGATGACATTAGATGAATAGAGATAATATTGGTCTAAGATGATACGTGTTTTGTATGATCACTATAATATTTCAATTATTAACTTGAAAGTAAGAAATTTACTAATTCCAGCCAAAGTTTTCTTTTTCAAATTTACAAAGTAGGTGGGTTGGTGATCTCCCACAATAGGACTTAGCAAAATTTGACCAAGAGGTGAATGATAGTCCTAAGGTTTAAATTTTAGAAAAAAACTAAAAAAATCCTCTTGTAAGGAGTTATCATAGCTTTCTACGGGAAAAAATCATATTTTTTTATCATCCTAGAATTAGTTATAAATTTTCAGAGTGCCTCATTTTGTGGACTTGAAGATTTGCTCCTTCATCTCTACCACCATCCTAGATTTTAGGAATGACTTTCGAAAATCTTGAGCATCTTCAAGTATCTTTTTTTGAATTTCTTACTTCAAAATGTTTTAAAAATAAAAACTGGAATCAAATAACCTTTGTCTTGTCCCCATTAGGGTTTTTTTTTTTCAAATTTGGCAGGTCGCAAAATGATAACAATTGTTAATTTCTAGCTATTTTTAGTTGAAATTGCACAAAAATTTCTGAAACCTACAACTTTTCACAAATTTTTCAATAAGTTTTACCTTCTTTGCCAAGCAGGACTTTTTTTTCAGTTTTGTGAGGTAGGTGTGTTGGTGATCATTTAGGAGAAGGCCTCGCCAACTCGAAAAGTTTTCAAAACCCTTTATGTATTGGCTACAAATCACATGGGTAAGTTAAATATGGCAAAATTGGAAAAAAATTAATCACATCTTGACGAATGTTTTGGATTTCCCCGCTTTAAAATCATGTGGAGCCTTCGCAACCCTTGTTTTTTTGTTGCAGAGTGGAGAATTTTCGGCAAAAAAAAAAACACTGTTGTTAAGTGGCAAAAATTAGTTGAAGAAAATAGAAAATAAAATAATTAAATAAATAAAAAGAAATACTCCACTTGCTATGTGCCCTTTAATGTTTTTTTTTCTAGTTTTGTAATGTAGTCACATTGGCATTTAGCCATAGGAAGATTTAGCCAAGTTTGGCTACATGACAAGTAGGACAATAGAATTTTTAAAAAACCGTGCTATTTTTCAATGACTTAGAGTAACATGTAGTTTTTTTTTTGTTTGAGTTTTGTCAGGTCTAAAATACGGTGATAGTTGTCCTTATTGCCCTGTTCTAGCACCTTTTTTTTCACAAAACTTCCAACTTTTTTCAAAATTTTGTTTTTTTTGCCATGTAGGCTAAATGTGGCAAACTAAGCCACATCCTTCAATCCATCCATTCTTCATCCATCCATATATTCTTCTCACATTCTTCATCCATCCCTCTTCCATTCATCTATCATCATCCATTCATTTTTCATCCATATATCTTTTTTTCTTCACATGTATCCATTCTTCATCCATCTACCTTTTTTTCTTCACATGGATCCATTCTTCATTCATTTATCTTTTTTTCTTCACATGCATCCATTTTTCATCCATCTATCTTTTTTCCTTCACATGCATCCATTCTTCATCCATCTATCTTTTTTTCTTCAATGCATCCATTCTTCATCCATCTATCCTTTTTTCTTCACATGCTTATGTAGGTTAGTCAATAGTCAAACCTTATCCATTAAACTCTTCTCTCCAACCCTCACTCTTGTTCCCTTAAAGCCTCTTACAGAGCCAACAAACTACCTTCATAGATAGATAGTACCTTGGCAGCTTTGACACTAATTAAATTATTTGTAAAAATGTTGAAAATTTCAAAAAATAAAAATAAATTCAAAGAACAAAGTTTTGTGGAAGAAAGTAGAGAATCTATTGAAATAATTTGTTTTTCCAACATGAAATCTTCAAATTTAATAAACTATTCGACAGACATGTGTTGAAGCTGCCCTTGTACTATCGTATACATCTCGTGCTTCAGGTGCCAATTCAGTTAGCTGAACTATTGGGTTTGGATTCTGCCGTGTCTCTGCGCTTACTGCTGCCACCCCACCCCCATCCACCTCCCATTGACTCTCAAATGTTGGCATTGTTCTCTTGGGGTCATCTAGGATAATCAGTCACTCAGCTTCTGCCTGAAATGGAAAAAGAGCAAATGACATTTCAGCTTGAAACCTTAATAATTATTATTGAATGAACAATAGACCAACCACTTGAAAACACTACTGAATTGCAAATAGTTCACATCCAATAGACCAACCACTTGAGAGAAGGCTACTGAATTGCAAACAATTTACATCCAATAACAAAATGGGACCAAAGAATCATTGTAACAAAAAGTCCAGAAGTCGGTTTGTTGTTCTTACTTTTGTGTCAACTCCTCAATTTGTGAACTGTAATTTATAACCTTCACTTGTCCTCCACAATGTCCACAACAGTATGGCTCCTATGAGATGCAAACACCCAATTGATCAGTCAAATGGAATGCGGGAGCACCCATGAATTAAAGTGACAAATTGAGTTCATTATAAGCGTACAAAAGAGTTGAGAAGGAATATTTCACATGCAACACATACAGTAGATTGAAAGGAAAATCCTCTTCATTTTGCATAGTGGGTGCAAGGAAATTGCATAGAGGTTATGGACACAACAGTTCATGTGAGAAGGTTTCTGAGAGCTACATATCTAGGATTCATCTCGGCCACAATGGAGGCAACTATGAATGAGGCAGCTAATTTCTTTCTGGGGAGCTTATCATTCCATCTTGAAGCATTTTTCCATGTTTGATCAGCAATCCAGCAAACTCAAATGTGTCAAATACAGTGTTTTGAATGAAAATTTGACTTGCATTTGGCAAATAAAAACCTCAGCGACCAACACGTGGTCCTTCATATCTAAGTCAATTGTTTGGATTAGAGCAGGGAAAAGGCAGTGAGGTCAAATGGATACTAGAATCACTTGGCTTTTGTTCCTAATGAGTATGTCAAACCTATCTATTGCATGGACTTAATGTCAATGAAATTGTTCTTTAAGACATAGCTTCAGCACAATTTAATCTCATTAACAGTGGGAGGATCTGCATCAACTGGTGGCAGGTGAAGGTGCAAGAAGGAGGAAATTATGAGTGGGGCTGGGGAGTTGTAGTGAATGTGGTTACAAAATCTCCAGCAGGTCAGAGAGTGCTTCCTTGATCTGCAGTCATGATGGGGTCTCCTGCAAAGCTCATATAGTGTTGATACTCTCTTGCACTGCGCCTCTGGATTAGCTCAGGAAGGCCAGCGTCTCCAACCTCAACCCTACCCACCTGGCGGCAGAGTTGAAATGCATGTGGTAATTTGTTTTTTCAGGAATCTCAGACTATGGCATGCTTAGGGCCAGTGTAGTGATATGTTGCATTGCATTCCTCTGATGTCTTTTAGCCTGTTTTCTGTATGTCCAAATGTTTGTGAAGAGGAATGATATTACCAGGTCTGTATGTTTGTTTGAGCAGTGAAAGTTTGTGCTTTAACACAATGCATCTTAAGGTCACCTTGGCTGGGAAATATGTTCACATTGGAAACAAGCTCAGGCTTGTTCAGTTCAGCATCCATTTAAACTGCTCCATATGACTAACATCATGTACAGTTATGTATGACTGGCCATAACAGATGGCTGGCTGATCTTTCACCTCAGTTCACCATTCTGAGCATAGGAGAAATAGACACAGTCCAAAGTGATGAATGTTTATGAGCTCCTGGAGAGCTCTCTGCCCACCACTTGCTGCAGAAGCACTGACTCCCATTTGGATGTACTTAAATTATATACAGGTTCCTGTGCCCATATATGCAAATGATATGTGCCATCAGTGCTCTGTGAGTGTCAGTCCCAAATGACCTGGAGCCTCCAGAACCACATCGAATTGTGCTCATGGCAGTCCAAGAGCTTGACTGCTGCTTTCCTGATGATGGTGTGCCAAAGCTTGACCCCATTGAGGTCATCACCACCAATCCCTAAAACCTATATTACCATTGCTTTCAATTCAGCAGAAGCATGTATCTTGTTCAAACTTTGCATGTGTTGTTTCAACTCAGGTATGTGTGATATGGGGTGCAGGACACGGGCATTGAGGATGAAAATCTGGCAAAAATTGCTAGAGAAATTGATGCAGAAGAGGAAAAAAAAAACTGGTTGCACACCTACTCTTTCAGATACTAAAAATGCTGGAGATTACTTTTCCTTGGATTCAGATAACAATCTTCAACAACAGCAGTAGCAAAAAATTCATGAGCAATATGCACTTCACAGCAGAAAGCTAGGCTGTTTATTAAGTTCATACTGTGATAATGTTGAGTGTTGTTTGTGGAGATTTCTACGCAATCTCATAGAAGCAAAAACATATGCATTTGACCATTATCCAGATTTGACACATTTTTTTAATCTTTTGGTCATCGTACAGGAAGTATTGGTTTGTACCTCTTGTAATACCTCAATAGGACCTGACTGGACATGATCAAATTCTTGAAGGTTGGATCCAAGAGGAATAGGGTTGAAATGAGTCGATCAATGTGAGAGGAGGCATAGGTCTCATGCTCATGATGGTATGCCAAGGTGGTTTTTTTTTGGGTAGGTGGATCCAGTTGATTACATTGAGAATATTTTTCTTACATGAAGCTATCATAATACCATTGTAATTTGCAACATTCCAATCTTCTATGTGTCAACATTTATGAACTCATAAACATGTTTGTAGCTGTTGATTATAATTAGAAAGAAATTATATAAGTTCATGCGTACTTTCAAAAACAAAAATGTGTCGATACCTTATTGTTGTGTCATTACATACATTGAAGAAACCATGGACAAGAAAGGTTTGATCTTGAATGCAACACCACAAAACGATGCAATCAAGATAGGAACATGAAGATTTGCAAAAAAAGGTTTGTGAGCTTTGGAAACTTACCTTCAGAAAGGAGAAAGTTTTGCCTTTGCAACACTCCTTCATTGCAGCTCCTTCATTGCACTTGTCACCATTGCAATTCGCCTAATCTAAACATTCAAGACTAAATCTATCTAGGCAAGAAAACAAAATCTCATCCCATTATAAACCTTTAAACTGATATTAATGTTGAACCTTGCTCCTAAACTTTCATCGGTGCCAATGATGGGAGACATATTTAGGAAGCAAAGTGGTGATGGAAATTCGTTGTAAATCATATTTCTAACGTTCAATAAAGGGTGTTGGCTAGTGTGGGTGACATGTGATTGAGAACATTGGTTATTCCACCCCTCCACACCATCACATTATGACATTTAAAAAAGATTTTGTGGTTCAAAATCTTTAAGGCCATTTGCCAAGCATTTTTTTGGGTCATCATGTGGAAAAAAATTGCCACAAAAAAAAAAGGATTCAAAATGTTTAAGGACACATTTGCAAATGCAACTTCAAATAACCTAAATCAAATGGATGTTTTTTCCATTATCTCCAAAAGAAAACCCAAACTTGAAGCCCATCGTCCTTCAAGCTTGCTTTCAACTCTAGTGTTTGTTTTTCAATTTTGTGATGTAGCCTCAATGGTGTCATATATATGATTTAATTAATTTAGCCAAACTTGGTTGTAAACCAAATATGAAAATAAAAACATTTATGTAATCTTTTTTATTATTTTCTAATTACTAGAACCTATTGTGAAATTTAGTGATTTAATTTTTCTTTTGGAAATTAGAAATTAGGCAATCAAAAAACCCCAAAAATTTAAAAATCTTGTAAAAAAATTTGCCAATGACAAAACACTATTCATTAGCCTTTCAACCCCCTGTGTTATATTTTTGGCCCTCTCTTCAACGTCATCTTCTTTCTTCTTTTAACAAAATTTGCCACTTTTTCGTTGATTATGCACTTTAATGGAAACAATTGAATCATTTTGTATCATCAACATTTTGCATAGGGGGGGAGGGAGGGAGGGGGGGTGGGTGTAATTCAAGGTTTGATTATTTGGTGCAATAATCAATTATCTATTGAAGTATGATAAATTTTGCTTGGTTGAATGTGATTTGGTTGTTGAATTAAATTTAAAGATTTTTGTTTTCAACCTAGGTCAATAAATGTAACATTGAATTGAAAAGTCATGAGATAAGTGAAAAAATCATTGTGAGGTTGTTCAAAGTTTCACCTCAGATGATCACATAATGGGGGACATAATGAAACTTTTGATCATTGCTTATTTGAATGAGATAATTAACGCTTACACTTGTAGCACAAAAATGGGTTACAATGAGGAGGAATTAGAAATAATAATATTATGAAATAAGGGTAAAAGGACAGTAAATATGGGGAAATAAATAATACACATAGGAATTTTAATTTGAAAATATTTTGATTAAGAATTTAAGCTTGGACTCATGAATTAGTTAATTAAATAATTTGAGTTAACATAATTGAAATTTAATTATGTGATTTGATTAGATCTTAGAAAATAAATTTCACATAATTTAGTGTTCATTTAGAGAAGGATGATACTTTCAAAATGTTAGTATGTGATATGATTTTATTAGCTTTAAGTTGATGAATGGTAACTTTCAATACATGTAGATGGATGGGGTTGATAATTCATTCATTTTTCCTTTCAAATATATAAAAGGTTGTGAGTGAAATTTCAAGCTCATCCTCTCTTTCATCATTTCATGTTGTTATTTTGTGTTAAGTTTTGAATGTGATCAAACTATGTCACAGTAAATTTATGTGTCATTTTGATTATGAAAACATACAAAAACAAAGAAAAAGGAAGTTCATACTTTTGATGAATGATTCATATGAAACAAGATTTTCAAACACGTGATAAACTCCCGATTAGTTGTAACCCACATGAAGATCAAGTTTTAAGCACATGAGTTGTTCTAGCTCAAAAACATGCAAGTTTTATCTTTTGTATTGTTGAAGTGTCTTGTATGATGTGTGAATGTTATCTGAGAGTGTAACTTAATTATGTCTTAGTCGAGATTCAATTGAAGATTGACCTGTAGGTCTTGATCCTTCATAAACTAAACACCCACCTAACGCTAGGAGTGTCAAAGTTCGCAAGAGATTCAATTTGGGGGGGAGGCAGGGGAGACAAGAAACAGAAAAGTGGCAGATGGCAAACTGAGATGAAGGTGACACCCAAGAAAAGAGGAAACTTGAGAAAAGAGTGATGCTTAGGGTTGGTCTAACACCTATATAGGCATGCTCCTGGTTTGAATGCTGTTTCAAGGAACTTAGAGCACCTCCACCAATGCGTGACCTTGCACTGGAAATCCTTGATGAGGTTCATCAGTGAGTCCAGTAGAAGACTAATGGGACCCTGAAAAGAACCACTGGTTTCAGAGCCCTGGAAGTGTCCAGTAAGCACATCGGATTGTATTTGTTGGCTTCTATTTGTTTCTGATTGGCTAGATAGTTTGATTGGTCCAAGTGGGTTGCTATTAGTAGTCTCCCACCTATTGCAGTCGCAGTTTGAATTTTAGGGGTGGGGTTGAAAAAAAGTTAGTAACTAAAACTTGGATGTGAGAAATATTTGTGCAGGGTCCCATACTGAGCATTGGTGGAGATGCTCAGTATGGGACCCTGCACAAATATTTTTCACATCTAAGTTTAATTATTTACTTTTTTGCAACTCCACTCATAAAACTGAAACAGGGACCCCAAACAGATGGGGGACTACTAATAACAAACCACCTGGACCAATTATTATGATGGGCCAATGAGAAACACTGAGCAGCAGTCAGATCATATTTATTACACTCTTTTCTGCAGGTGCACAGGGTTGCTGCGCCTTTTAGCAAGGGTGGCAAAGTGTGCAATTATGCTGTGACAAAACCATTTTCCTGAGCCAAACCGACGTATTTTGACTTTTCTTCAGCCAATTTTAATTGTGCAGGATCACATACTCAGCACTGCTGGAGATGCTGTTAGGCACATACATACTTGCTAAAAATCAGTTTTGAAACCAATACAAGATAAGGCTTGCATGAAAGTTTCAGAAAGGACCCAATGCCAGGACCAGCTATCAATGTTTAAAGAAAATCCAACAGCAGCACCAGGCTGGTATGAGTTTTAAAAAATTTCAATACCAACACCAGGCTGGTATGTTCAAAAGTAGATAGGCGACCAACACTGGTGATAGGGCTGAAGAGGGTGTTGCAATAATGGGTCAAATTTAGTAGAACTCACACAAACATGCAGGGCCACACACACTCTGATCATTACACAGTGGATGATGGTGAGGAGATTTGGTGCTCAGTGACAAGAGATTTTAGTGGGCCTGCTAAAAGCCCTTTAACTGAGAATCTGCCCATCACACACACACACACACTCCAATGACAGAGGCTCTCTCCCCCTGCTTGACTCCATTTTCTTTCACTATTCTCTTGTCTGATTGTTTTCATCTCTATCCCTTCCCTTCATCATATGAGCTCTGGCTAGAGTTAGTTCTGGCTTCATACTCATCTCTTATGAGAATCTGGACACTGTGCATTGGTTTGTCAGGTCCTGAGTTACCCACCAGTGTTGTGTGCAGTTCTTCCTTTCTTTTTTATTTATGAAGAGAACCTTTGATCTGCCCTCTTAGGTGGTTCATTTGTCTTCTTGGATTTGGGTCCTTTCATTTTGTTCCTTGTACTTCTCCCGTGCCCTTTTTTTGGGGGGGGTGCTTTGGTTTATTTATGGTTGGCAGAGTTTCATCACGTTTGGTCCTGGTTTTGAGATTTTTGACATTGTTAACATTTATTTGGGGATTCTTGGGGTGGCGATTTGAACTTTGAACTTGATTTTTTTAATTTCTAAATCCTTTGGTTTCAGTTCTAACACATTTTTTTCAAATGTAAAAACTTTTGTTGCTCCTGGTTCAAAAATCAAGGGTCCAGTTAAAAAAACACCAAGGTATAATCACTCGTCACCAAACATGCATGTACTTATCATTGAGCACTTTCCAATATTTTCCCCATTTGTTAACCAAATTGAGTGATTTTTTTTTGTGTCATTGGATGTGCAAACTGGAAATTTACAAATGTTCTTTGAGGTTAGAAGCAAAGAATAAACACAGAAAACATAAGAAAAGGATGTGTGATAGTTTGCTTTAATTTTTTTGAAAAAATGACTCTAGATTCTTATCTAGTTCCAGCCTCATCATGTCTTTCTCATTTTTAGTTTGTTTTGAGTGATTTAATATCTGATGGGTGCACTGACTAAGGTTTTACAAAAACTTCTTTGTATCTTAGAGGCAATGATGCAATGATCAAAGAATTTAAGTTCTAGAGTTTAATTTATTTTAATTCACTTGTCACCAAACATTGAACCCCTTACACCAAACATATCATGTCTTCCCCATTCATTTACCAAACTGACCAATGTTTTTGGAGTGGAAAGCATGAGGTGGAGGACTACAAATGTTTTTTCAGATTCAGAAGTAGAGGAACAATGTGTGAGGATTCGGTCTTCTTTGAATTCTTGAGTGTTCACTCTCTGGCGTATCTATCTTACACAATCCCCAATGCTATAGATTGTGTGGATACAAAGTTATACAAGAAATTAAAACATGAGTTTATGTAAATATGGAGTTCAACAACTAATTCAAATTAATGATTTTTAAAATGTTCAGCCTACTTAATAATTTTTGAAAAAAAATCAACTTTTAAACCTAAAGATCTTAATTTTTTTTAAACTTTTTTTTCACAATTCCAATTTCAATTCCAAGTCTAGAAAACGCTAGTTTCATGGTCTGATTCTTGTTCCAATTCCAACAATGTGTGTTATACACAATGGCCTTGCCATTTATGTGATATCCACAATGCATATTGTATGGTAAATTGGTCATAGCTAGGGAAAAAAAGAAAAAAAAACATAATGTACATCATCATGTTTTTGTAACAGAAAATTTGTCATGATTGCTATTTTTCTGTTTTTAAAAATTTCACATTAGTTATGAACAGTACAAAAGTGATCTCACATTGAATAACCTGACATATTCTAGGAGCTTATCTAAACATTGAAAAATTGCAGCCCAGCCAAAACCAATAAGAAAATGTCTCCATAGGATTTTCAAGAAAAAACAAAATCTAGTGACTCTTTTTTATATTAAAAATGGAGTATGTGATCAAATATTTCTTTTTCATATTTATTTTCCATATTTGTGCAAATTTTCACACCAAAGTCAAATACTTATCATGACATGAAAATTTGAATGTTTCCAATCACATTGTTACATTTTGAAAGAATTGCATGAATTTTTGTGTACAATGGGTGCCTTAACCATTTTTGGAGAAGGTAGTTTTGTATTTAATTTTAACTTCTTTTTTCTTGTAAGTTACAGATTGGTGACAAACTTATTCGAGTATGTGTGTACAATTTAGGAGGTGACTGAGAAAAACAAAATGTCATAAGATGAATGTGCATCCTTTTATAAGCAAATTAGAATGGATCATCTCACCTAGCTCCTAGGGGCAAAAATCCCTTGAAGCTACTATACTCTATAATCATTCTCAACACAATGTCCCAACCTTACAAGGCAGAGCCAACAAAAGGGTGTGAACTTGGGTCCAGGTCACAATAACTTGAACATGAACCTTGATTTTTACCCTACAAACAGAATACTCTCACAACATTAGTTACAACCCATAACATTTGAACTCCATTTCATATGTGACCTACCATTTAGCACAAGGCACTAGTATGGGCTTGCATTGGCCCAATGATTTTGTAAACCATTTGTCACTTGGATAAATATTTTGTAATTACTCTTCAATTGGATGAAAAGAGGGCATCTCAATTCTCACAAGCCATGGTTATGTCCAATAACTGGCCCAGGTGCACTGGTTACCCCTCAACTATTCACCGCACAAGGTGAATAGTAACCTGCACACTCTCTCTGTAAACCTAGTCCATTTCCATCCCTTCCAGCCCTCCCAATACTGAGGAATAGGGGCTCTTACACCTATAAATAGGCATGATTTGTCCTATGGACAAATGTGTTTTCCTAGTGCAAAATCTTCTCTATTTTGAAAAAAAACTCCAAATTTTAGGTATCATAAAATTAGAAAAAAAAAGAAAAAGAAAAACTCTGGTTGGGATAATGAGGATATGGTGTGAATGCTTTTTCTATTAATTAGTTGCAGGCGCATGCAAAGTTCAAAACAGTTCTTTGTTGGCATCATTAATTGGTCCATCACAAAAAAAAAATTTAAAAATTCAGAAGCTTAGGACACTCCCAAGATAGAATTGATATAGGCTTGCCCCATTTCACCCACTTATGGAAGCTAAAACTTCAGGTATGGAATGTAGGATAGAATGTGGGACTATTGAGAACAATATGGGGGACACATGGGAACTGTAGGAATAACATGGGGAAGATGTTTGCAAAGCATAAGGGATACAATTAAGGAACACTTTGGAGAACATTATTGGGAACCTTGACGATTTTCAATTCCCCTCCCCCTGGAAACAAAAGAAATATTGGGCCTATTCTACTGGTATTGGCTCACCTCATTGGAAGCTTACAAAATATTCTCCTAGCTGAGTTCAACCGCCTCTGCATAGGCTAATCCCAAGGGCAATATTGAGGGAACTCACATGGGGGATGCATGGGGAACACCATAAGGAACATTTTGAAAGCATACTGAACAAATTTAAGGAACACACGGGAATTATGGTAATAACACAAAGAACATGAGGCAAAACATATGGGATTGTGGGAACACCATGTAAGGAACATTTTGTGAAGTACATTTTGTGAACAAATTCAAGGGAACATATGGGAATCATGTGAACAACACAAGGAACATGTGGCAAAACATTTATTTAGTAAATGAAGGTTGTTTGTTTGTTTCATTTGTCATGTTGAGATCTCCCAAAATGATGCCACCCCTTCTCCACCCTAGGCACATTGTATCTTGAAAAGCCATTGACAAGTAGGGGTTGCACTGAGGTGGGTTTATAATGTTTGAGTAAACCTACAATGCAAGAGTCAATGATAGTTCAACAAAATCAAAACTACCATTGTGGCATTCCCATTCGCACTAAAAATAATTATTTCTGGCCACTGCAAAAAAAGAAAACTAATTTTTTATAGCCGGTGCGAAGTTGCGAATTAATCCGATAATTCTACAACCCTGTCAACTAAAAATACCAAAAATGGTAGAATAAGTAGCTGCCATGAGAGTTTCGAAGCAAGGCTCTAACTAGTACTGGTGATGTTGATCTAACAACTGAATTCTAATCTTCTCCATCTGATCCATCCTCCTCAGAGTTAGAACCATCTAGGTCTACATCACTTGGAACATCAAACTGATCATCCAAGCAGGCTTCCATCACACCGGCCAATGAAGCATGCTCCATGTGCGTGAGCACCTCGATGTCCCCCTCAAGCCCTGTCGTCGTATCCTCTTCCATTGCTTCCAGTACCAGTAGACCCCTTGTCAGACATTCTGACAAGGCCTTTGCTTGGAACTTCGCTTCGTGAATCTTCCCCATCTCGCACTTTGTCCACCCCTTCTTGATCATCTGCTTGAGCCCTGCCAGCTCCTCCCAGGAACCCATCAACTAGCCTACCAAGTGGCATTTGAGCTCCTTGATCCCAAGCTGGAGTTAGATGTTATCCGGTTGCACCTCGTTGAGCACCTGACATGCTACTTGTTAGCTTTGCCACAGATTGAACTGAGTGCGGAAGCGGTGCTTGAAAGGGCGCTGCAAAACTACATCGGCGACTTGCAGCTTGCTAATGCAGTTGGTAGGAACAAAGACGAGGTGCAGAAGCGGATGATTCTCCTTTAGCCACCCTCTAAACTCCTCTGAGATATGCACCTTCCAACAATCAATGTTCCAGATGTAATGCTGAGAGGACGAAACACACCCCAACTCCTCACACTGCTTTGCATGCCACGGCACAATGACCTGGTCAACGAACTCCCTCATGGTCTGCTAGTTAGACCAATGGTTGGACGACATGGTCAGATGCCAGCCCTTCGCCCTAACTGCCACCACCCCGGGGTTTTTAGGGACAACAACAGTGGTTTTGCCTTGGAAGATCAATTGAAGAAGGAACAGATCCCCACTTGCTGTTGAGCTAACCGTGCAAATAATCTAACGCTTATCGTTCTTTCCCAGATTCTTGACATCTTTGACCCCCTTAATGTCATAAGTCTGATCTGTGCTTGGCCCAATGTGGAAAGTAGTCTGATCAGAATTGATGACTAGCTTTTCGGGGATATCATATGTCTTCACAAGTGCAACTATCTTCTAGGCCATATCATGAGCCTAGGATTCCCAATCAACGAGGAGCTTACTTGCTGTTGTGGTACTCCTTCTCCAAGCCCAACCCATGTGCCTGCGCACAAACTTCCTTGCAAACCTTTTCGACATGCTAAAGAATCCACTCTTTGTGCGCCTCTCAAAGAGCTCAGGGGCAACAGCTGAGATAATCCCCTGAATGATTGTCTGAGTAATGGTGTCGTCCAAAGGCTGCCCCAAGTCTCGCATGCCTTTCAGAGTGTCTACGATCATTTGAAAGGCCACTGGATGATCTTTGAGGATCCCCCGAGGCCCTTTGTCCTAAGTAGCTGACCGTGCAGATTGCAGCTTGATAGCTTCCCCATACTTCCTCCGTAAAACAAAGGGCCATGTCACATCCTTCTCAAATCACCCCTTCAAAGTGCTGATGGTTAGGTTGTCAAAAGGGCTGCCAACCTGACTAGGCTTTCTGATGTGTTGAAGGGATAACAGAGCTTCATACAAGCTCTTAGGGTGCTGCTTCACAGCTTGTTCAATGAAAGGCCACACATCGGGGACAAACCAGTTTGTGTAACTTCCCCTCTTCTTCTTTGCAAGGGGTGGTTTTTCGCTTGCATCCACCCTCGTCTCCTCAGCTACTACCGCATCCCCTTGCCCCCCCCCATTCTGTGTTGCAGGTTGCTATCTAGAAGCCTGAACTGGAATCAATATGACCGAAGGCACTGCAATGCTTTTCTTTGGTCTACCAACGGGATGCTTGGTAGCCAGACGAGCCTTCTCTGCCTCTTCTCTACGAGCTGCCTGCTCCTTCAACCGCTCTCCCAACTGAGTCTAGCTTCTTTGCCATTGGGCAAGTTGCTCTTCTTTAGAGATGACATAAAAAAAACTTGGTGATAGTGGTCACCTTGGGTGCCATTCCCTTACCGATGCTTCATCTGTTTTGTCGTTTCCTTACAACTCTAGTGCCATTCTTGATTTTTGAAAGGGAAGCCACTTTTCCTTATCTGTCTGAGCCAAAGTGCACGCAACTCGCTGTGGCTCAGTCTCTAGGGCTTGCAGTTTTGCACCTTTCCTGCTTAAATCAAGAGCATGTGTACAATACCAATATCTTGACCGTTCAATGAGACATGCTGGCAATGTCTGTGCACCAGATTTTGTTGCAATATCTTTGTCTGGCCCGGCCGGGCTAGCCCGTCGCGATCATTGAACCGTCATCGCCGGGGTCGTGGGTATTGTATCCAACGGCTCAGATTGAACGAATTTACCAAAACGAAAAGGTGGAGAAATTGCAAAAACGGCCTAATGAAAGTGAAAATAATTGTGAACTGGTTAGTGCGAAAAAAAAAACTTTTGAAAATAATTATTCGCAAGGCAGGTCGCGAATGGGAATGCCACTACGGTAATTTTAAGGAAATTGGGGCACAATCTTGTACTGATGGAAAGCCTTCGATGAATGAGATTTCTAGGAAATGATTTCATAATTTTCAATTCTAATGTGCAAGAGATATTGAACCTTAAGAATCACTTAGAAGGAGATGTTAGTTGGGTAACCAGTTCACACTTGGACCAACAACAACAACATGTCACACTAGTCTATTCCATTAAGAAAAAGTCATTTGTTTGTCAAATTGAGATCTCCTAAATCAGGGGGTGGGGAGACCTGGCACACATCAACTATTCATGATAACTTGTGCACTCTTGCCAACTACTTAGTCTATAGGAGGCAACAAATGGATCGTATATCCCTCACATGCCTCAACTATTCAGGGTAACTTGTGCACTCTCACCAGCTATTATTCCGCAACCGAATGGTCCAGCTGGTGCACTAGTGGGTGCTGGTTCACTCTGGCCCCTTAGTTGGATCTCTGCACACACCCAATTCCATTATTTTTTCTGATCAATCCTCACTCATTTTCTCACTTCACTGGTGGATATCAAATTGCACAGACAAGGTAAGTAGTAGTGTCAGCAAAGTCTCCTTTTTGTCGTTCCCTCCTCCCACCATCAATCCACCCTGGTGTGTGTTGGTGGTGGGTGTTGTTTCACTCACTCCTGTACACACTACAAAGGAAAGGAAAGGAAAGAAAAATCAATCAATCAATCAATCAATCAATCAATAAAAGAATACATACTACTAAAATAAATGGTCATCTAGATACCTTAGTACCTTGGCAACTTTTGAAACATGTTTGTAGATTAATTAATTGATTTTGAAAATTTTCATTTCCATAGATAGAATATCTTTGAAGATTCATTATTTTCCTCCAAATTTTTTTTATTATTTGCAATTTTGATTTTATTTTATTTTTGAAATTTTCAAAAATTCTGAAAGTAATATGATTATTGTCAAACTGGCCCAAAGGTAAACTTACCACAAAGGCAGACTTGCAAGGCCCAAGTGAAGACCAGCAAGGTCCAGTACCCACTTAGTAGGGCTGCATGATGAACCAGAGTCCAGTGGGTATTATCCAGTTTGGCAGGTTAGAATCGTCGGTTCTAGAGAACCGGTTACTGAGAACTGAATTGAAGCTGATTCTAATTTTTGGAATTGGTTACAGAACTGGAACCAGGTTTTTGGAACATTTTAAGGACCGGAATCCATCCAGATGGATTTTTTTTCAGAAAAACATTTTCTAGAAAATGAGAGAGTATTAGATGAGAGACCATTTAAAATCACCCACATGTAATCACAAATGCACTAGATAATACCAATCATTATAATGATTATAATATGCATTTGCAATGTTCCTTGGAATAACATCACCATAGACTCAATGTTAATGTTTTGGGAATATCAAAGTATCATGATTTTTTTGAAAGGCAAATCAAAGTGGCCCATTACAAAAAATAATAATTGAACATAAGGATGATTTGCACCCACAATTAATTAATATAGATTTGCAAGAAGGTATGGTCATTAAAGGTGTATAATTTATATATTTACATGCCTCCAAATATTTGCATGGGGTTGTGTAAGTGTGTTTGACAATATTTACATTGGCCTTGGGTAAGTCTAAATGGAAAAAGTCTAAATGTGTAAATGTAAATGATTTACACTTATACGGGAATTACATGTCATATATATTGTTGTTGACACTTAGTGCACAACCCAACAAATATACAAAGGTTTTCATCTTGATTATATAAGCATTTCATCAATGGATGTGGAAATTAAAAACAACCACCATCATTAGAAATTGGTGGAGGTGAGTGGACAAAATAACCTCGTGGATGAAATAACCATCTAGATGAAAAAACATTATATGTTTCATGTTTGGTTAGGGTTTAAAGAACATATTGATTTTTAAACTTTTGCACTTTTAAGGTCTAAAGTTTTACAAAAGAAGAGGGGAGAGGAGTTAGACTTACCCATGTAACATGTTTTTGGCAATGGCTTTTGAAATGTTACACATTTAAAAATACACATGGTGGTGCAAATATAACACTGAGTCTTTTGTTTATGAGATTGTGTGTTATATGATGTTCATTGTGATCTTTTTGTTAATATGTTGTTCATGTTTACTTCCATCATTAGTCATCATGCACCATGGGTGTCATGCCTCAAATCTCAAAATACATAACAACAACCATTGCAACCATATTCTTCAAGCATGATGTTAAGCTTCTTACCTTTTACCTCATTTCAGACATTTTCTTGTTGATGTTATTTGAATTCTGATTAGTTGAACTTTTTATGTCATTCAAACAATGGGTTTATTGTTCTTGAGATGGGGTAATGAGTGACCTCCATTTAGTCTATGTTCAATGCTTTCAATTTTATTTTTCTAAGAATGGATTTTGGGCAAGCTGAAACCTTAAGCCTTGTTCATGGGTTTTTCTTTGTTTGAATGATGGTGAATTTGTTAATCTTGTCAATGCACAAGTTATATGTTTTGTTTTGTGTTATATTCAAGCAATCATTTTAATAATTCTTTTTTTATGAATTTGATGTTAAAAAGATCTAATCACTAATTTCAAAGCTAATAGCATTATAGTCATGAAGAAACATGTTGATGTTTGACATTATGAATTGCAAAAAATTATGAGAATAAAGTAACTAACATACTTAGTGGCCCTTTAGAAAGACAAATCTTTCAAGAAGGAACATGAGTAACAAAAGGAATTCTAGTTTTTATTTTCTTTGTACCAATAATTGTTTGCCAATTTGTATTATCAAAAGTGTTTGGTTGCAAAAATTGGGGTTGTGTTTTGTGCCCTCGTCTTGTTATCTCATCCAAAAAATTGTTCATATAAGAAGTTTTGCCCCATTGGTTGAAGTAATTGCACAGTTTGCTATAAGTTGTCCTTTTTTCAGAATTTTTTTATTAACTTGGGTTCAAAAAATTTAAGGATTGTATGTGTTGCCTACCCAAAGTTAATAGAATAGGTTATGCTCCATTATATTCTTTTTTTTTTTCAATTTTGTTATTAAAAGCAAGGCATTCATTATATGTAGGGCCTTTAAAGGTTACAACTTGTGATACCCCTCATGGAGTTTACACAAATATTTTGTTATTCATGTGTTTTCTCAAATATGTTTCAAAAATCAACAATATTTTGAAATATTTTAGTCAATTTATTTAGTATCTAGCATGATCTTTCAAATCTTATCATTTGGTCGTTACAAAACATTGGGGTGTTATGAACGGTGGATTAATGTTAGGCAAGTACATGTTTTGTTGTTGATATTTACATTGTATAAAAAAGATATTAAGTGCCATATTAATTAATATTTGACTATGTAAATACTTATCAATGTTTGAATTAAGTTGATATGAAAATTTAATAAATATTGTCTTCTGTTGAACCAAAGAAACAATATAATATTTTGTTGTGCAATATTAAATTGGTGTTCAATATTTTGAAAACTAACAAAATCACATCTTGAAGTTTGTGAGTGAATACATTTTGTAATAAGGAAAAATGAGATTCCAAAGCCACACCTTGGGAATAAACCCCCAAAGACACAAAATAGGTGGAACCTTGTTCATATTGAATTGGGTTCCAACCACAAACCAAATCTTACATGATAATTTTGGAAATTAAATTCCATTTCAATGATTTAATATTAAATGAATCTGCACCATGCAAATTGAATTGAATGCAACTCAATTGAGTTTGAATTGAATCCAAATTCTCAAATATAATTTAAATAGATTGAATGCAATTCATGTTCAATTCAAATTCCTAAATTGAAATGAATTGAACCAAACACAATATTCTTTTCCTTTGGATTCAACATGGTTTTTATTTTTTATGAAATTTCAACTAAATTGAATTTGGTTGACTTAATTTAAATTGGTTTCAATTGAATTTTTGCATAATTTTGTTGAGTTGAATTCAACCAAATTTGAATATTCAATCATGAGAAGGCACATGTTAATTTGCCTTTTCATATCTATTTAGGTGAGTTGGTGGAAGGAATGAGATTTTAAAGTTGTTTTGGAATGTTTTTTTGATTGTCACATGGAGTTGGTAAAAGGAATGATTTAGTTAGGTAGTTATGGAATTGTTTTCATAATTATGAAGTGGATGACATCCAACATTATTATGGTGACAACCTCTAATGGATCCTAATACTTGTTTCACTTACATGAATTCTAATTATCTTCATCATTGGAATTGTGTTGAAAAAAAGCCAAACGTTATTTGTTGGCTTTGTCATTGCATGGCAAATATGACTTGGATTTGAACATATAGATTACAATTTTGTGTGGCAAACATTGATGCCTATTAAAATGTTGAGGTTTAGAAGAAATAAAAGAGGATTTGGTTATTTTGATCTAGAGTAGGTTAGATTTAATTTTTTAACGAGAGTTCTCTAATGTGTAATGATTATTTGTAAATCATTTGAAGTTGAAATTGAGTAGATTTCAAGATTCTTTTCTTCTTTCACAAAGTGCCAATATTCATGTTCTATACATCATGATTTTAGTCTTGTGATTAATATTTTTCTTTTCAATTTTGTGATGTGGTTGAATGGAATCATCTAGAAGATGATTTAGCGAAATTTGGCTATAAATTGAAAGTAAAAAAAAATGTAATCACCCTTCTACACTTTTGGCTACCTGCATGAACTTAGTATAGAATCTTGGAATTTTAGAAAATTTAAAAACTATTTCAAATTTTTGAGTCTAGAAACATTAAAAAAAAAAATTTGCCACATTGAAAAAAAGTTACCCAAATTTTTTTCACACTACTTCTCAATACTTATATTCATATCATTGCTTCAAAAATACAAATCTAGTTATACTCATATTCTAGCAATGTACAAAGTTGGCAATTTGTCTAATATTAATACCAATATAATATTGAACTCTCCAAAAGACTTCTATACCATTATGATATTGGTATATGATGTACCAAATACTTGCATAACACTCATCTAGATTAGTAAAAGGTTTATTCAATTGTATTTGCCCACAACTGAACCTTGACATGTTACATGATTTTTAAAATAAGGAGAACTATTCTTGGGTGCAAAATTGAATGATAGCTTGACCTTTCACGAAAAAATTAATTGAAAAACATATTCTTTCAATTTGGGGGCTTTTGAATAGCAAATTTTCCTGCTGCAATTATTAAATTAGAAAATTTGAAAACTAATCATATATATAGTATGCACATTGGAAAATTCAAATTGATGAAACAAGTTTTTTTAAAAATAGCATGCATTGATTTAATTGTATTGTGTAGGCAATTGTTATCATATCCAAAGTATTATTATACATGGACGATAATTGAATTAGGGTAAAACATGTCAAAATAATTTTATTTTTTTTCTGTCACTTTGGTTCATCCATTTCACCCACACCTCTTCAGAGGTTTACTAACTTCAAAAGGAACTTATCTAGCATTCCCTTCATAAGCAAATCATTAAGATTCACTTGTTGCACTTGAAACTTTGATTTCATGTTGGGTTAAAAAACCTTCTTCCCATGAAAACTATCATTCAATCCTCAAAGATAGTTTTACCTATTCCAATTGAAACGTGTGGTCTCTAGCCACCAGCCTATCGAAATCACAGTGAGTCCAAAGGCAAATTTGAAGGCTAAAAAAAAAACTGTTAAATATCTTTGAAGTCACGCTGTCTCCTTCCTGGTTGCTTTCGACCCCAATCCCCTCTTTCAGTGGTATCCGCAAAGTAAGGAAACTTTATTAAATATAAGTATGAAATGCTAAAACTCAGCATTTAATGCACAAGGTTCGAGAGTAATTCTTGTAATTGCACATGTAGCAGCAGTGGAGGAGCATAGGAAAAAGGGAAAGATAGGATGAAACTCAGTTTATCACCAAAAATTGGTGAAAAAACTAATTTGGGTCCCAGTTATTTCACTTTGTGAAATTTTCATTCTCAGTTACACGTTTGATGCCCTATTATGCCAAACCTAACTGTTCTCGCCTGAGACTTTATTAATATGTAATGGAAGAAAATTACCTTAAAACGATTAATTTATTCATAACGCACTTTAATGTGAACAAGGATCCAACTTTGATGTGCATAGAGGAATTATCGAGTTTTTGACATACATGAGTCTATATAACAAGAATATTGCTATCTGTTTATCTATGCCATTCATACCTATCTCTTCCCAATCTAATTCACAACTCCTTGTCATTCCCCATCTGTTAAATTTCCGTACTTGAACACATATTATGCACATTCTGATTTTTAATAATTGAAGTAGCGAGGTATACAAATGTCAACACATGAAATAAAAATTATGCTAAAGCAAAATCTATTGTGAGGATTAACAAAAAAAGTTTGAAGCTAATAATAATATACTAAAGGCAATCACATTAATACTGATTAATACTTTGATCTAAAGAAGTTCAAGAATGTAACACAATAGTTTTGCTAAAGGTAAAAATTTCAAGAAACACATGAAAAAATGCAAAAAAGAGAGAAAAAGACTAGAATTAGTCACCTTAATCCAAGCAAGTCTATCATAACCAAGTGCATTGTAAATTGTAAGATGAATTTTTTTTTCATAAATATTTTTTTTCACTTTTAAAAATACAACCAACTATCACAAAAAGTTTTTTTCAAAAAATAGTTTATTAGCTTTATAAGGTAATAGAGAAAATGTGTTAATTTACATAGGGTAAAGATTTACCTTGGTGTTACCTTTGTGAATCTATGAAGCAAAAGGACTTCCAAAACCAACATTACTTTTGACAAATGGTAATTTGATATAGATCTTATATTTCATGTTATGAAATTTTGTTAGGAGGTTTAATGGAGTGAATGCAAATGGTTGTTTTTCATGTTTTTGCATGTCATCTTGGAAATTTTCCATGTTGTGGGTGGGATTTTTTTGATTTGTGCAACTATGTTAACTTCAATGATGGTGCACATTGATCTAGTACCCGATGATAGAACCATGGTTCACCCCAATTAGACATTGGTAAACTAAACTCAGGTGGGAAAAGGACCAACTTGAATCACAACATTCCCACACATGAAATTCCTCTTACCATATAAGGGAACTTATATTTGAGGTAGAGTTCATGGCAAAAGCATTGCACCATGCATGCTTCAAACCTTGATAAGTTCTAGACCTTTCAAAGTTTGAGGTGCAAAGGCCCTCCACCAAAGATAAATTGTATATATATATATGTAAATTTTTAAAAAATAAAAGTCATCCAAAAATTGGGTAATATGATAATATTCTTTGTCACTTTTCCTTTTGAAAAGATTTGATATGATTTAGGGTTCATTGAGCACCAAAAATAATTTTTAAGTTCTAAAAAGTGTGAGTAGGTTGCACCCTTTCCAAAGGTTGCAACCTTATGATTTTATGCCTTCTTGACCCACACCAATTGTTGATAGCTTTGTAGGTGCGCACTCATTCTATGCACTTATGCTTTTGTAGGCCAATGAGTACCACAAGTGCCCATCCATTAAGGCCACCAAAGGTTAGGAGTCCTCAAAAATTTTCATTCTTGAGGCTTTTTTATGCATTATATGTGGTTTGCATGGGCCACACTCTTATGGTGCACATTGTCCCCACATCATCATTTTAGGTCTTGTTGGGAAATGGCTACTAATAAGGGTACTTAACAATGTGAGCAATACCTATGTGTTTTTGATGTATGCTGAATCTCTTTTATAAAAGTTTGTGTAATAAGTCTAGTAGACCAATGTTGTAAGGGGTTCTTCCAAGGCCTGTCCAAAGCATAATCGGTTTTCTAACTATTGATTCACATTTCAATTGCGATCTCAATTGTTGATTCACATTTCAATTGCGATCTCAATCGTCGATTCACATTAAAAATAGACATTGGCAACACTACAAGTGGAATCTACAGATGGCTACCTGTTCCACCTTGGAAAAAGCCTGGAAAACAGGCCGGAATAGGGCCCCAAAACTGGTCGCATATGCTGAACCTCTTTTTTAAAAGTTGTGTACATGTAGTAGACCAATGTTGTTGGGTTATTGGTTTTAAAGGGAGCCTTTTGTTGCAGTCCTTTTTTTATTGTTAATTTTGAAAAGACGTTCCAATTCCCCCTTTTTTTTTTACTTTTTTTTTTTTTTTTGGGGTTTCTTTTTTTTGAACTTTTTTTTTGTTTTTTTTTTTTTTGAAAAAGTTTTTGTTTTTCCTTTTTTTTTTCCCAACCCATTATTATAATTTTTTTTTTAAAAA
>Ga0116227_10005282_pt1 | contig 27356 bp, 22 predicted proteins | sample S1TSphgellanicum_FD_89693 | JGI IMG/M metagenome (GOLD analysis project Ga0116227, IMG submission 89693) | Host-associated microbial communities from peat moss isolated from Minnesota, USA - S1T2_Fb - Sphagnum magellanicum MG | ecosystem: Host-associated > Plants > Peat moss > Unclassified...
ATCTATTGCATTTTGCATCAATGGAACGCGAGTTTACAGGGATAGATCACGACGAAGATAAAATAGAAACGGCCGCCAACTGTTTTAGTAAAGACAGTCAAATTAAGTTTATATTGGGAGATGCGTTGGATGTAACTTTTGAAACCTACGACGCTATATTATTGACCGATGTATTGCACGAAATGCATCCGGATGGCCAAAAATTGCTGATAGAAAAATGTATGCGGCGGTTGAACCACGGGGGAATACTCGTAATAAAAAATGTTAGCAGCGACCAGTCGATATTGGAAATTGCAATGACCAGCAATTTAAAACATAAAGAGGTAGATCAAAAAATATATAAAACTGACCGGGTGTTAGTAATAGAGAACAAACGACTAAATTGAGAATGGAGAATTTTGATGTCCTGATAATAGGGAGTGGTATGGGCGGGCTGATTTGTGCTGATATTTTGGGCCGTGAAGGTTTAAGCGTTTGCGTGCTCGAAAAAAACCAGCAGATAGGCGGGTCATTACAAACCTACGTACGGGACAGGGTGATCTTTGATTCGGGCGTGCATTATTTGGGCGGACTTGCCAAAGGCCAAAACCTATACCAGATATTCAAATACATCGATATTGTTGATAAGCTTAAACTGCAACAACAGGATTTAGACGCTTTTGATAAAATACTTATAGAAGGCGACGATAATGAATACCCTTATGCCCAGGGTTACGAAAACTTTATCAAAAAACTACTGGTTCACTTTCCGGATGAGGAACAGGCTTTGCGTACATATTGTGATCGGATAAAAGAGATCTGCACCAAATTTCCGCTGTACAATTTACGGGCATCAAATAATATGGATGAAAAATCGAGTGTGCTGGAAATAGATACCAAAGCCTTTATTGATTCTATTACCACCAATCAAAAACTGCGAAGTATATTGGGTGCCAATAATGCATTATACGCAGGCCAGGCAGATAAAACACCGCTTTATGTACACGCTTTGATTTTGAACAGCTACATCGAAAGTTCGTGGAAATGTGTGGATGGTGGTTCGCAAATAGCTAAACTCATTGCTAAAAACATAAGAGCCAGAGGCGGTAAAATTATACGTAACTGCGAGGTTAAAAAAATTGTGGAGGTGAATGGTGTTGCCGATCATGTTGAACTGGCTGATGGCACTAAAATGCATGCCCGGTATTTTATATCAAACATGCATCCGGTTAAAACCTTGGAAATTACCGATACTCATTTAATTAAAAATGCTTATCGCAATCGTTTAAAAGGCCTTGAAAACTCGGTATCGTCCTTTACTTTGAATATAGTTTTTAAAGAGAATGCCTTTAAGTACATCAAACACAATTACTATTGCGGGTACGAAGATTCTGTTTGGACGGCTGCCAATCACACCGAAGAAAATTGGCCATTGGGTTATGCCATGTTTTGTGCCGCCTCTTCCAAATCAGACGAATATGCTGATGGCTTATCCATTTTAAGTTATATGAGGTTTGAAGAGGTAGAGCAATGGAAGGATACTTTCAATACGGTATCGAGCGAAAATGACCGTGGCGAAACTTACAATGAGTTTAAAAAACGCAAAGCTGAGGTTTTGCTGGATGCCGTAGAAAGAAAATTTCCGGGTTTAAGGGGTTGTATTAAAACATATTACGTGGCTACGCCGTTATCATACCGCGATTATATAGGCAACGATGATGGCTCGTTATACGGCATTGTGAAGGATTATAAGCACACCTTAAAAACGTTTATATCACCACGAACCAAACTGCCCAATTTATTTTTGACAGGTCAGAATCTTAACCTGCACGGTATATTAGGTGCATCAATGAGCGGAATTGTGACCTGCTGTGCCCTATTAGAAAACGATAGCATTGTAAGCAAAATAAAAAATGCCTGAAAAAAAGAGCTTCTTAAAAAAACTACTCAAAGTTGTATTATATATTTTCGGGAGCTTTGTGGCTCTTTGTATCGTATTGGCTATTTACCTGTTTTGCGTGGCGATTGATTATCCGCCTAAGCCTAAAGATCTGTCCAGTTTGCAACTACAGCGTAACGAGCCATCGCCCGGTTTTTATACTTTAAAGGATAACTGGTTCCGCAAAAGTAAAAGCGGTTTGTATGAGCTTTATGTTGAAGGGCAACCTTTTGAACGTGGTGTAATTAATGGCAAGTTAACTAAAGAGCTTGTTGTTAGGCAGGAGGTTTATTTTACAGATCAGATCGCCAAAATGATCCCTTCGCAATTTTATCGTTCCTTCCTCAAGTATTTTGTGGCCTGGTTTAATCGTGATCTGGACAAGAACATCACCGAGGAGTACAAAGAAGAAATATTCGGCGTATCAAAATCAGCTTCTGATCAATATCAATACATCGGCTCAAATTACCAGCGTTTGCTTAATTACCATGCCGCGCACGATATTGGTCATGCCCTGCAAGGTATGGCTTTGGTTGGCTGTACATCCTTTGGTACCTGGGGCACACGATCGCAAGATTCAACCATGATCATCGGTCGTAACTTTGATTTTTATGTGAATGATAAATTCGCACAGGATAAGATCGTTGCGTTTTGTAATCCTGAAAAAGGATATAAGTTTATGACGGTTACCTGGGGTGGTTTTATAGGGGCAGTATCTGGTATGAACGACCAGGGTTTGTGTGTAACTATCAACGCAGCAAAAAGTAAGGTGCCTACGGCTGGTGCCACTCCGGTATCGTTAGTTGCCCGCGAAATTTTGCAGTATGCCAAAAACATTGACGAAGCCCTGCAAATTGCCAAAAAACGCAAGATGTTTGTATCTGAATCATTTTTGATAGGATCAAGCAACGATAAAAAAGCCGAGATCATTGAAAAAACACCCGATTCGCTTGATGTGTATGACCCGGATACCAATTTCATCGCCTGTGCTAACCATTTCCAAGGTAAAGGACTGTTACACTCTAAAGGCAACATCGAGCAGCTCAACACCAGCGCATCGCCTTACCGGTACAATCATTTGATGCAATTGCTGAATGATGATCATAAAAATACCGTTCAAAAAACCATAGATATATTACGGGATAGTAAAGGCATCAACGGTGCTGATATTGGAATGGGTAACGAGAAAGCTCTTAACCAGTTTATGGCACACCATGCCATTGTTTTTGAACCGCAAAAACTGAGGGTTTGGGTTTCAACATCGCCATGGCAATTAGGTGAGTTTATTTGTTACGATCTGAAAAAGGTTTTCGCTTTAAAGGGGATGAAAAAGGACCAGGAGATTAATGAAAGCTCTCTGACAATAGCGCCCGATCCATTTTTGAAAACCAAAGCATACCAAAACCTGGTAACTTACCGCAGTATCCTTGAGCGCATAAGCGAGGGCAAAAAAGTTAATCCCGATAGTTTGATCATTACCAATCCTAACTATTATAATGCTTACGTATCAGCCGGCGATTATATGTTTAATCAGCAGCAATTTGCCAAAGCTCGCGGTTATTATCAACAAGCGCTTACCAAAGTAATTGCTACCAAACCCGAAGAGGAATCGGTAAGGAATAAGATAATCAAATGCAATAAAAAATTGAACTAATGATAAGCGGCTTAGGCATCGACATTGTAGAAGTAGAGCGCATTGCAGAGAAGATAGAAAAAGGGAACGGCTTCCGCGAACTCGTATTCTCTGCAAATGAGATCGCCTATTGTGAAAGCCAAACTCATAAATACCAAAGCTATGCCGCCCGTTTTGCCGCAAAAGAAGCTTTTTTTAAAGCACTTGGCACAGGTTGGCTTAATGGCACCGCATTCAACGAGGTTGAGATAAGCAACAACGAATTGGGCAAACCTCAAATAACCCTGCTGGGTGAAACCCATGCCACTATAAACGCTTTTCAGTTGGTTAATATCATGGTTTCGTTAACACATATTAAATCTGCCGCCTCGGCAGTGGTTATTATAGAAAAATAGCCTGGCGTTGTTTACAATAACGGCTCAACATTAAATAATGTTAAAACACATGCTGTACAACTACTGGTTTTTGCATTTATGGTTATAGTTTGTATCTTGCTGCAAACCAACTTTATCCATGCAATTAACCATCAACTCACTCTCCAAAACATATCCTAACGGCGTTAAGGCTTTAAAGGATATCTCTTTAACTATTAACCAGGGTATGTTTGGCTTGTTAGGGCCAAATGGTGCAGGTAAATCATCGCTTATGCGTACCATATCTACTTTACAGGAAGCAGATTCGGGCACAGTATTTTTAGATGATCTGGATGTACTGGCTAAAAAATCGGAAGTACGACAGTTGCTGGGTTACCTGCCGCAGGATTTTGGAGTGTATCCCCGCATATCTGCCGAACAAATGTTAGATCATATTGCCCAGCTTAAAGGCGTTGGTAAAAAAGCTGAACGTAAAGAGTTAGTGAGCGTTTTGCTGGATAAGGTGAATCTTACTAAAGATAAAAAGAAAAATCTGGGCACCTATTCGGGAGGGATGAAGCAGCGTTTCGGTATAGCCCAGGCTTTAATGGGTAACCCCAAGCTTATTATTGTTGATGAGCCAACCGCAGGTTTAGACCCTGCTGAGCGTAACCGCTTTTATAATTTACTAAGCCAGATAGGCGAAAATACCATTGTGATACTTTCTACTCACATTGTTGAAGATGTACGTACTTTGTGTTCAAACTTTGCCATTATTTGCCAAGGCGAATTGATGTATCAGGGCCAGCCCGATGCAGCAATTAGTGAGGTTGAAGGCAAAATATTTACCAAAACAATAAATAAGGAAGATATAGAGCAGTATAAAGAGAATTACGGCATTATATCAACACAGTTAAAAGGCGGAAAGCTCAACCTTCGCGCTTACAGCGAGGCTGGACTGCGCGATGGTTTTATACCGGCACCGGCTGTGTTAGAGGATGTTTACTTCAGTAAAATAGCCTCTAAAGTTGATGTAATTACGCTTTAACCTTATCTAAACTAAACCAATCATGTTTTGGCAAATATTTACATTCGAAATTAAGTACCGTTTAAAACGGCCGGCTACTTATCTATACTTCACCATTTTTTTACTTTTTACGGCCTTGATATTTGGAGCCGGCTGGATCAATGGATCCGAAAAGGTGAATTACAATGCGCCGGTATCAATAGCTATTATACTTACCTTATTTAGTATGGTTATGCTGTTGGTATGCTCGGCTATCATGGGGGTGCCTCTTTACCGGGATATTGATCATAACACCAAAGGCTATTACCTCTCGTACCCTATTACCGAAGCCGGTTATTTTTGGGGCAGGTATCTTGGGTCGTTTTTGTTTGTTATTGTTATAGGTTCGGCTTTGTTGATAGGAGCCTATTTGGGTAGCATTTTAGGCCCGGCATTAGGTTTGATACCTGCTAAGCGTATCGGGCCAAACCATCTGGTTTACTATTTGCAACCTTTTTTCGAAATCATTTTACCCAACCTGTTCTTTTCATCATCGTTGTTTTTTGGCTTGGTAGCCTTTACACGTAATGTTAAAGTGATATATACTACAAGTATCTTATTGTTTATCGCCTACCTGTTGTCTGGTTTCCTGTTAAAAGATATTGAGAACAAACATCTCGTTCAGATTCTGGATCCATTTGCAGTAAATACACTTAGTTTAGAAACTCGTTTTTATACTCCTGCTGAACAGAATACAATGATAGTACCTGTAAAAGGACTGTTTTTATATAATCGTTTATTATGGACAGGCGTTGGTTTCATTATCCTGATGCTAACCTATTTCAGCTTTAGCTTTAAACGCTTTTTTAACAGCGATAATTTGAAAAAGCAAGTTGCCGAAACCGGGGTAGCTGTACGCACTTACTTATCTGCTTTACCCAAAGTTACAATAAGCTTTGCTGGTGGATATTACCGTCGCATTATGCTTAACATGGCTAAAATAGAATATCTCAACATTACCAGGGATATCTATTTCAGGGTGATACTGCTGGCTGGCGTTATATTTTTAGTGCTCGATTACTGGATAGGTAATACCTTATACAGTGTACCTAATTACCCGCTTACCGTTAATTTAATGGATTATAAAAGCTGGGATTATACCGTATTTATCTTCATTATTATTGTGTTTTATACCGGCGAAACCATTCATCGTGATAACACAACGCGCTTCGCCATTATTAATGATGCCTTGCCAACACCTGATTGGGTTTTGTATGGCTCAAAACTGATAGGTTTGATTGGCCTGGCCTTTACCTTTGTTACCATACCGCTTGTACTGGGCATAATAGTACAGCTGTTAAAAGGGTTTACCGATTTTAAGTTCCAGGTGTACCTTGTGGAATTGTATGCTATAACATTTCCGCAATTCATTCAGATGATTATGTTGTCATTTGTGGCGCACATGATAGTGAACAACAAGTTTGCAGGCCATGCTGTAGCTATTTTAATATGGGTGCTGATGTTTGTGTTGCGCAGTGTTGCGCACATGAATTATAATCTGCTGTTTTACTCATATGCCCCGGGTTACATCTGGTCGGATATGGATGGGATAGGGCATATGGCCAAACCAGTATTCTGGTTCAATTTTTATTGGATGCTGTTTGGTAGTTTGCTGCTGGTAGTAGCGGCCATGTTTTTTAATCGTGGTGTAGTCAGTTCATTTAAAGAGCGCTGGAGGATATTCAAACAGCGTTTTAGTGGTGCGCCGGTATGGTTATCAGTATTGTTGTTAGCCGGGTTTTTAGCAACCGGCGCTTATAATTATTATAATGTAAGCTATGTAAATAATTATTTAACCAGTGCCGAAGGCGAAGAACGGCAGGCTCTGTACGAAAAAACACTAAAGAAATACGAAAAGCTCGATCAACCTAAAATAACCAACGTTAAAATGTTTGCCGATATATCGCCTTACCAGCGGGTAGTAAATGTTAAAGGTATTGTAAGCATTGTAAACAAAACCAAGGTATCCATCAACACCTTGCATTTAGATGGCTCCGGTTTAGAAAGCTATACCGTATTGTTTAATGGAAAAGCACTGCAGGCTACCTATCCACTGCTTTACAAGCGTGGAAAGTTTAACTGGTTTAAGCCAAAAAACGACACGGCGATGTACCGGATTTATAAACTACCAGCAGTTATGCAGCCGGGGGATAGTGCCACGCTCGAGATTCATTCTATAGTTGCTTATCGTGGGTTTACCAATGATATGTCTGGTACGGATGTGGTGCATAACGGAACCTTTTACGCTGGCGGTTTGCCAACCATTGGCTATGACCCTAACGGCGAGCTAGATAGTGACGAAAAACGCACCAAGTATAAACTGCCCGAAAAGAAAGATAATTTGCCGGTACAAACGGATGCCAGGGGCATAGCCACATTGTTGTTTAACGATGATGCCGACTTGGTAACTTATGATATCACGGTAAGTACTACTGATGATCAGATAGCCATAGCGCCTGGCTACCTGCAAAAGCAATGGACAAAGAATGCCCGAAATTATTACCACTATGTACAGGATGCACCTAAGGTTGACCTGTTTTTTGATATCGTATCGGCAAAATACAAAACCAAATTTGATAGCCTAAAACTAGCCGATGGCAAAAATGTAAGAATGGAACTTTATTTCCATCCCCCGCATAATAAAAACCTGGATCGTTTTTTGGCAGCTTACCGCGATGGTATCAAATACTATTCAGAATCGTATGGCGATTTCCAGTTCAAACAAATGCGGTTATTAGAATATCCAAAGTATCGCAGTTTTGCACAGTCTTTCCCCAATACGGTATCATATGAAGAAGGCTTTGGCTGGACAGCCGATTTTAGGGACCCCACTAATTTTGATTATGCCTACTTTGTAACTGCTCACGAACTGGCTCACCAATGGTGGGGCCATCAGGTAGTACCCAATGCAACCCGCGGCTCTAACCTGATATCGGAAGCCCTGGCTGAATATACTGCGCTTATCCTTACCGAAAGGAAATATGGAAAGGATAACATGAAGCGCTTTTTAAAGCAAGAAATGGACGGTTACCTGCGTGGCCGTGCCGGCGAAGCTAAAAAGGAAAATACCTTTGTAAACTGTAACCGCCCGTATGAGTGGTACCAAAAAGGTTCGTTAATATTATACGGTTTGCAGGATCTGATCAGTAAAGATACCCTGAACAAAGCCCTGCACGAGTTTAGAGATGAATATGCTTTTCGCGAGAAACCACCATTCGCGGGTAGTAAAGATCTGTATCGATACATTGATAAACATGTGCCTGATAGTGTAAAATATTATCTGGATGATACCTGGAATAAGATTACCCTATATGAAAACAAGGTGCTTGATTTTACAGCCACGCCAACAGGCAAAACCGATGAATATAAAATAAAGCTCAAGGTAAGTACCCGTAAAATGTATGCAGATAGCGCTGGTAATGAAAAACCCGCTCTTAAAATGAATGACTACATGGATATAGGTGTATTTGCCGCCGATAGTAAAAACAAAGATGGTAGCCTTAAAACCAATCCGCTCTATTTAAAACGCTACAAGCTAACAGCAGGTGAGCATACTATGGAAATGGTTGTTAAGGGTAAGCCAACAAAGGCAGGTATTGACCCATATGTTAAACTAATAGACAGAATTCCAGACGATAATGTAAAGGATCTGTAGCCTTTTAACAGTGAGAGCTCTGCAAAGTATTTTGCAGAGCTCTTTTATAGATATCCGTTTTCAATAATATCTGTATCTTTCGGGTATGGGCAACTGGCTTAAAAACTACACCGGAATGTTCTGGCTTATTGGCGGCATTACGGCCGGTAGTATAGCCGGAGTAATATTTGGCAAACAAGCCGAAGTTGTTAAACCTATTGGCGATATTTTCTTGAATCTGCTATTCGTTGCTGTTATTCCATTGGTGTTTTTCGCTATAGCTTCCGCAATTGCCAACCTGCAGGGAGCGCAAAAGCTAAGCCGTATAATGGGCATCATGACGGCTGTATTTTTAGGTACCGTGATCATTTCGGCTTTGTTAACCATTATTGCCGTATGGCTGTTCCCGGTTCATCAGCAATTAGCCGCTACTGCTAACGCGATACAAGAAACCGGTAAACCCTTTTCCGGCGACCAGATCACCCAGCTATTCACTACCGGCGAATTCTTCCAGCTATTATCCCGCAAAAATATGTTGGCGATGATCATTTTCGCCATATTGGTTGGCTTTGGCACTTTACAATCCGGCGAAAAAGGAAAAGTATTTGCCGGCTTTTTAAACTCGGGCAAAGAGGTTTTTCAAAATGTATTCATTATCATTATGAAACCCGCACCTATTGGTTTGGGTGCTTATTTCGCTTACCAGGTAGCCGAATTTGGTCCAACCCTGTTTGGTACATACGCGCATACTTTAGGCATTGGTTATGGTGTGAGCCTGTTTTACTATGCGGTGTTTTTTAGTCTGTACGCATTTATAGCAGGTGGTATAACCGGTGTAAAACGATATTGGCAAAATAACATTATCCCATCGGCAACGGCTGTAGGTACTTGCAGCAGTATCGCTACCATACCTGCCAATTTAGATGCTGTTAAAAAAATGGGCGTTAACGATGTAATAGCTGGCATTGCAATTCCGCTTGGTGGTACGCTTCATAAGGATGGCTCAAGTGTATCGTCAATACTTAAAATGGCCGTAGTATTTGCCCTTTTCGGGAAAGGTTTTAATAGTCCGCAAGTGATACTTTTAGCTTTAGGGATGACGGTGTTGGTCAGCATTGTTGAAGGCGGTATCCCCAACGGAGGCTACGTAGGCGAATTGCTGTTTATATCAGCTTATGGATTCCCACCAGAAGCATTACCACCGGCAATCATCATCGGCACTTTAATTGATCCCGTAGCCACCCTATTAAACGCCACCGGCGATACCGTTGCCGCCATGCTGGTAAACCGTTTTGCCGAAGGGCGGGATTGGCTCAAAGCGGCTTAATAATACTAATTTCTTAATATCCGGTTCCGACTTAACTAACATAAATTACATACGTTTGGCATAAATACTATCTCATGAAAAAGTGCTTCTTACTTGTTTTTATAACATCGTTAATCAGTTTAAGCACCTTTGCCCAGTCAGATTCTATAACCTTTGTTAAAGCCAAATGGGAAACTCAAAAATTAGCGCCAGGTTTAATATTTAAACACTTTAAGTTTGAAAAGTGCTTGTTTGATACCAACGAGAACATCAGCATTTTGGAGATCAATCCCAACAAAAAACTAAAGATAGCTTTAGGATACGAAAAGCAGCTCCTCAAAAAAACCAGTGATTTTGGTAAAGATGGCAAAGCGCTCGCCGCCATAAACGGCAGCTTTTTTGATGTCAAGAACGGTGGTTCGGTCGATATGCTCAGATTTAACGGGGAGGTGATTAGCCCAAACAGGTTGGAAAAGTCGGGCGAAAGGGCAAGGCATCAGCGCTCTGCCCTGTTATTTAACAAAGGCAAATTGAGCATTGCCAAATGGGATGGCACCGCTGATTGGGAAAGTAAACTAACCGGTGATCTACTCAATACAGGCCCACTCTTGATATTTAATAACGCTCCCGAAGTGTTAGATACAACGTTATTTACAAGAGCGCGTCACCCACGTACCGCTATAGCCATAACCCATAACCGTGTTTTGCTGATTACTATTGATGGCCGCAATGCAAATTCGGCAGGTGTTAACTTACATGAGCTCGCTAAAATATTAACCTGGCTAAAAGCGAGCGATGGCATCAATTTGGATGGAGGTGGTTCAACCACAATGTGGACCCAACAAAACGGAGTAATAAACTATCCTTGCGATAATAAGAAGTGGGATCACGAAGGTGAACGCAAAGTGGCCAACGTGGTACTAATAACACAGTAGACGATCTATTTTCTGTTTCCACGTTTATTGATCACCCAAACCAATAATCCTACCAATATAAATACCGACCAGATTCCCATTTTAAACCCCAATCGGAACATCGACCCTATCAGCGACATATAGCAGCCATTTAGCGCAATAGCTATCAGCACTAAACCAAAATAGTGAATTTTCTTCATCAGGGGCCGAAATTAAATATTTAGAATGATATTGTACCCTTGGTGCAAACTGGTACGTTATACATACGTAAACCAGATACTTTTGTAACTATTATAATTAATATCGGTTAAAGTAAACCTAAATAGCCGCTTAATGGTTCTGGTATCGTATTTTTATGGGTATATTCCACTTTGTTAACTGATATGCGGTCGCTTGCTGTAGCTTTAATTATTTTCCTTTCGGGATGGTCCGCGTGCTTTGCGCAGGGCTATGCTGTTGAAGGTAAAATAACCGATGTACGTGGCAGGCCCCTCGCTTTTGTTCCGGTTTATATCAAAGGTACCACAAACGGAACTATCGCTAACGAGCATGGCGTTTACCAGCTTAAACTGCAACCGGGTACCTATACCGTAGTATTTCGCTTTATAGGCTACGAGCAGCAAACCGAGCAAATTGTAGTTATTGATCAGAACGTTAAGCTCTATATAAAGCTTGCGCCCGAAAGCTACACGTTGGAATCATACCTGCCACAGGATACCGAGGTAGACAGCGCTTATGTAATTATGCAGAAGGTGGTGGCCCATCGTAAATTCTACCTCAAGCAGGTTAAAGAATACTCGTGCCAGGTATATCTCAAAGCCGATCAAAAATTGCTGAACGCACCACACACTTTTTTGAAGGCCGATGTTGCTAAAATACTGAACCTCGATCCCGAACGGCGGGGTATCATCAGTCTGTTCGAGTCGGTATCAACTTTTGATGCACGTCATCCCGGCAAGGTAAAGGAAGTAATGCTGGGCCTTAAGGCTGCCGGCGGCGAAAATCCCTTCGGCTTTAATCGCGCCACCGATCTGCAGGTTAACCTGTACGAAAACCTGTTAAGTTGGGGAGGCATGAGTAACCGCAGCTACATATCGCCCATTGCCGATAGGGCTTTGCACTATTACCGCTACCGCCTTTTACAACGCTTTACCGATGATGATAAAACCATTGATGTAATTGAAGTTACACCCAAGCACGAGAACGAGCACGTTTTTCATGGTGTTATCTATGTGATAGAAAACGACTGGAAGCTTTATAGCGCCGATCTGCACTTGTACAAACGCGCTCATATCGATTTTGTGGATACCCTCAATATCCGCACCCAATACATCCCGGTAACGGATAGTATATGGATGCCCTTATCCCTAAACTTTAGTTTTACAGGTAATATTGTAGGCTTTAAATATGCCGGTTACTTTTTGGGTGTGGCCAATAACTACAATATTCAACCCAATTTTGATAAGCGGCATTTTAGTGGCGAAGTATTCGAAGTAGGTAAAAACATCAACAGGAAAGATTCTACCTTTTGGGCCAATAACCGGCAGGTGCCTTTGCTTGAAGATGAGCGGCGTTACTATCGCTTATTTGAACAGGCCCAGCAAAAGCAGGACGAAAACCATGCTAAAGATTCCGTTAAAGGCGTAAACAACAAATTCAGACTCATACCTTATGTATTAAAGAACTACACCTATCGTGATCCCTTTAAAAAGATCACCATCGACGTACCATCACCCACCAAAATGGTGTTTTATAATACCGTAGAGGGTGCCAGCGTTGATATTAAACCCCGCTTTTTTAAAGAGTACGACAGGCACAAAACCCTCACTGTTGAGCCTGAAGCCCGCTACGGTAATTCTAACAAGATTTTCACCTTTAACACCTATGTTAATTACCGCTACAACCCGTTAAAACAAGCTGCGGTTTACGGTAGTTTTGGGTCCGATTTCCTCGATTTAAACAACTCTGGCTCCTTGAGCTTGTTCCTCAACTCCTTAAGTACCCTGTTCACCGGGAATAACTATTTAAAGCTTTACAAGGCTACATTTGCATCGGGTGGTACGCAAGGCGAAATTATGAACGGCGTATTGCTGAACGGCCAGATAGAATATGCCCATCGCGAAACGGTGATCAATACCACCCTGTACTCTATCCGTAAAGATAGTACCCAGCTTACATCAAATAACCCGCTTAACCCGGGCAGTAATGTGCCGTTGTTTCCTAACCATAATTCGTTATCTATCCGCGCGTCGGCTACTATCACCTTCAATCAGCAATACACCATTAATCCCGATGGTAAGTTTATTGAGCCAACTAAATATCCGCGCCTGCGTGTTAACTATCGCAAAGGTTTTCCTATCCTCAATTCAAGTGTCGATTACGATTTTCTTTCGTTCGATTTCTTTCAGGATCAGCTTAAATGCGGTATCTATGGTTCGGCATCTTACTTTATATCGGTTGGTAAGTTCTTTAATGCCAAAAGCGTTTTCTACCCCGATTATAAGCAATTCCGGGGTGGTCAGAGTTTCTTCTTTGATTCCAGTTTGGGTGCCTTTCACTTTCTGGATTTTTATACCTATAGCACCGATAAAAAGTACTTCGAAGCCCATTACGAGCATAATTTCGCCGGTTTGTTTCTGGGGAAAGTGCCACTCCTCCGCAGCTTAAATATCGAAGAAGTAATAGGTGGATCATACCTTGTTCAGGAGTTGCTGAGCAGCTATAAAGAGTACTATTTCGGTTTAAAACGAAGTGTGATCCGGCTGGATTATGGTTTCTCATACGGACTGAACCAACCACGCATTCAAGGGCTCAAATTCACCTATAACTTCTAAACAGGGCTTGTAAATGCACCGGCCTTAAAGTCGCTCAGATACAATTTGTAATCCTGTTTAACTCGTTTGGCATAATTCTCAGCATATTGTATTAAAGGCTCATGCCAATCTGTTTGGGTCCCAAAAGCTATTAGCTCATCTGCAATTGCCGATCCTTGCCTGCCCGTACTCCTTAACTGTGCCGATGCCGCCAGGGTCGCCATATCGTCAATAACCTGGTAAATATCACGATACCGCTTTTTGATCACATTAAAATCTATCTTATCCTCGGTAGCCTGCATCTCCTGCAATACATACGAGTCGCCTTTAAAGTTGATCACGCTGATCAAAGCCGGCAACACATTCTGCATCCTTTGCTGAATAGCCACTACCCGCTCTGCCTCGGTATCCCAAACAGGTTGCGGTACCGTGCTGTAAGGCAATACCGATGATGTTTTAGCTTGTTTCATATCCAAAAGCAGGTATTGCGATTTATCCTTAGCGTTGCGCAATAAAAACATATAGCGCTTTACCCCAACACTACCCGTACCCGCCAGTCTAAATACGGTATCAATAACCCGATAATTATATGGTCCGTCGCTGCTATTAGCTATCCAGTGGGTAATATGGTCCATCAACTGGATCTTTAATGCTTCCGGAATAGCGAAATGACGTTTATGATCTAAGGATAAAACTACTCTCTTCTTTTTCATCACCGTACGTTTATCCAACAATTCCTGCATTTTGCGGTTAGCTTCCCGCTCTAAAAAACTGCAAACAATCCCTTTGGCGGTACGCGGTTCAATACTGATGGTATTGCCTTTGCTCAGCGTAGCCGAGTATGTTTTCAAAAACAACCTCGCCATTCGCTCAGCTTCTTTCTCGCCAATTTTCAAAGCCTTAAAGGCTACAAAAATACTGGTCAGCATGCGTGCCAATTCCCAGTTAGCCGGTGCGAGTAAGCCCTCATCAAAATCATTCAAATCAAAATAGACCAACCGGTTATCGCCTTTATAACTGCCGTAATTCTCAATGTGCAGGTCGCCACATATCCAGGCTAATGGAGCGGGCGGTAGGTTATTGGCTTTCGCCAGATCCTCGTAAAACAAATGGCATGTACCGCGATAAAAGCGGAAGGCATTCTCGGCCATGGCTTCATATTTAAGCTGTACCATTTCGGGCAAAAGTTCCTGGTTAAAGGCAAGTATTCTTTTAGAAACGCTGTTCATTATAGATAGATGTAAACAATGGATAGGTCCATGAGCAGCAGCTTATAAAGGTATAATGAATACCCTAAAAAATGGGAATGAATGTAATAACCGGGAGCTGGTTATTTTGTTTTGTTCGGGTCGTCTTTATTCGGATCCTTATCTTCGCTACCCTCTTTAAAGTGACGGATGCTCTGGCCAAGCCCTCTCGCAAACTCCGGGATTTTCTTTCCACCAAACAAAAATATCGCTAATACCACAACAATTAATAGGTCGGGACCACTCAAAAATAACAGCGTTGCGTTTATCATGCTTGTACAGGTTTACAGAAAATGTTCAACTAAGTTACGAATTAAAACCAATCCGGGTTTTATTGTTTCCGCAAGTAATCAAAGCAATAACCCCAATAACCAGAATAATAAGCGAGGGGGATAAAGTAGGTTTTTCAAAGTCTTGCTATTTCTTCAAAGGGGGGATAAAGTAAGATATTTTCCAATCTCTCAACCCGTCATCCCGTCTCGACTTTAGTTGGGATCGGGATCCCACAGGGCAAGTCAACAACATGCACCTCAAGGGGGGATAAAGTAGGTTTTTCAAAATCTTACTACTTGATACTTCTTTGAGGGGGGATATAGTAAGAATATTTTAACAACATCTTCCAATTATCTCCTACATCTTCCATTCTCTACAATATACGAAAAATCCTCGTAATTGACAAAAAGCGTCATACCTTTATCTGTTAGCCGCCGCCACAATATCCTTCACCTCCAAAATGTTCTTTTCAAAACCATGCAAAGTAACATTGATCATCGCCAATCCTACTTCAGATAATAAGCACGATGAGTTAGGAAAAACCGCATGTAAAGCCGGGTACAGCCAGCTCAGGTATTTATAAAACGAAGGCACATTTTTAGCTCCCGGCGCGGCCTTCATCAATCCCGGCCTAAAAGCAAACACTTGCTTAAACGGAAGTTTTATTAAATCATTCTCGGTTTTACCCTTAACCCTCGCCCACATCGAGCCACCTTTTTCGGTGCTATCGGTACCAGCGCCGGATACATAGGTAAAAGTCATATCGTTATTCAAACTGCTCAGCGTTTCTGCAACGTGCATTGTCAGAGTATAAGTAACTTTGGTATATTCCGGTTCTTTCATCCCTACCGAAGACACGCCCAAACAAAAGTAACAGGCATTATAACCACTCAATTGGTTTTCAATAGCACTCAGATCAAAAAAATCCGCATGAATAATTTCTTTCAGTTTGGGATGCACAAAGCCGCAAGGCTTCCGGTTAATTACCAGTACCGCCTCAACCTGTGGGTGTTTCAAACACTCCTGTAAAACACCCTCGCCTACCATCCCGGTAACGCCGGTAACTATCGCTCTTATCTTGTTGTCCATTTTTTATATAGTACAAAGGTGAATAATTAAATAAGAGGCAGTTTTGTTTTCTGGCTCAATTTTTCTTTGGTGAAAAGCTCGAATGATAACGGCAGAATTATTACATATCAGAATATTTTAGCCAGTAATCATAACTTACAATACCTAACTCCGGCTTAGCCTCAGCATCCAGTACCGCAATAAACTCCAAAACATGCCCATCCGGATCATCAAAATAAATAGCCACAGCCGGCATCCATGCAAAAACCATGGGTTGCTCCGTACCGTCATTCAAAAAATTATAAGGCTTAAGCCCGCGCTCCTTCAAATACCCAACAGACTTATCCAGTACATCCTCCACCTCACACCTAAAAGCAAAGTGCCGTACCTGAACCTCTGCAACAGGCTTCTCCCAAACCCCAAGCATATACTCTTTAGGCTCCCCAATCCAAAAGAAAGCCACCTTTCTTTCGGGTTCCTTATAACAAAGCTCTAGCCCCAATAGGTCCTTGTAAAAGGCGATTGATCGTTGCAAATCCCGAACAAATAAATGGGTTTCGTAAAGGCCTTTAATCATCAAAATATATTCTAATATCTCTTATAAACTAAAACAACCAACTAAAAGCACTGACTGAGGTTCACCTCTCTTTTCGGCATTGGCTGGTTCGGGTAGCACTGACTCGAGTTCTACCACACCCTTTCACAGAAGCAGGCGCAGCCGAGAGTTTTTTTGGTTACTTTTTTAGCGGAAAAAAAAGTAACATTCTCTACAAGCGATGAGCAAACACAAAAGATATTAAATACCGATCTCCCCCTCAAACACCAACTTCGCAGGCCCCTCCAAAAATATCTCACTAAAACTATCCCCCTCCCGGTCAAAGTGAATGATCAAATCACCACCTAAAACCTTCACAGGCGTATCCACATGCCCGTTTTTGCCATTATGTATCGCCATTGCTATAGCACAAGCCGTAACCCCCGAACCACAAGCATAAGTTTCATCCTCAACACCGCGCTCAAAAGTGCGTACAAAATAGCCATCGTTTAAAGGCTCAATAAAATTCACATTGATTCCCTTTTCGCGATAGGTGGCGTTGTTACGGATAGCCCCGCCATCGTGAAATACATTTTTCGATTTCAGATCATCAACCAGTTGAATATAATGCGGCGAACCGGTGTTCAGTACATAAGCATCGCCATCCCGGCTAACGGTACCTTCAAATATCATCTGCAAACTAACCCAATCACCGCTATCAGCAATCTTAGCATAATGCGGACCATCAACCGCTAAAAATTCAGTTTCGTTTTCAATCACACCCAAGTGTTTAGCAAAGGCAACAATACAACGCCCGCCATTGCCACACATGCTGCTTGGCTGCCCGTCGCTGTTGTAGTATATCATCTCAAAATCGTAACCTTCTTTCAACTGCAAAAACATCATACCATCACCACCCACACCAAAACGGCGGTCGCATATTTTAGCTATCAATGCCGGATTTTGATGGTCTATCACGTTTTCGCGGTTATCAACCATCACAAAATCGTTGCCCGCTCCCTGGTATTTATAAAACTGAATATTCACGCTGATAAATTAAGTACACACAAAAATATCATTTATTAGGTAACCTTTTCAGAGCATTTCTGTCATAATAAAATCACGTAACTTTATGAGCCTAATAACATTAACATTTTTTAACAAAAATCTGGGTAACTACCTATTGACTTGATAGTCTATATGGTATTAAATTTGAAATACGAAAAGTGAAAAAGATAGAATTATGAAAAGATTTGGTTTAACAGTTTTAACAGCGTTCTTAGGTGGTGCCATGGCGATTGGCGCTTACAAACTAATAGAGAACCATAACGAAAGCAATATGTCTTTCGAAGATCGCCAGAAAGTATATTTCGCAAGTAACCGCGAAGCTAACGTAGTATCATCAAGCGGCAACCCCGATTTTACCGAAGCTGCTGCGGCAGTAACCCCGGCCGTAGTTTACATCCGCACAACTTATGCCGCAACAAGTGGTGGCGGTCAGGATGAGATGGAGCAAATGTTCGGTCAGATGTTTGGTCAGCGTTCACGCCCTCAGGGTCCGCAAAAAGCATCGGGTTCAGGTGTAATTATTTCTCCTGATGGCTACATCGTAACTAACAATCACGTGGTTGAAAAAGCCGACAAGATTGAAGTGACCATGAACGATAAGCGTGTTTTCCAGGCCAAAGTTATCGGTACCGATCCAAACACCGATCTGGCCCTGATCAAGATCAGTGGAAGCAACCTGCCAATCGTTAAATTAGGTAACTCGGATGACTCTCGTGTAGGCGAGTGGGTATTGGCCGTAGGTAACCCTTTTAACTTAACCTCAACCGTAACCGCGGGTATAATTAGTGCCAAAGGTCGTAACATTGGTATCATTGGTCATGGTGATGATGAAAGTAATAGCAACCCGTTTGGCCGTACCCGCTTACAACAAAGTGCGCCAAAATTGAATAAAGCTATCGAGTCGTTCATTCAAACCGATGCTGCTATTAACCCGGGCAACAGCGGTGGTGCATTGGTAAACACCAAAGGCGAATTGATTGGTATCAATGCCGCAATCGCATCACAAACCGGCTCGTACGAAGGTTATGGTTTTGCTATCCCGATTAACCTCGCTAAAAAGGTATTAAACGATCTGCAAAAGTTCGGCTCCGTTAAACGTGGTTTGGTAGGCGTTAGCTTTACCGAGCTTAACCCTGATGCCGCCCAACAATTAGGTACCGATAAAACTGTAGGTTTATACGTAAACGACCTGGTAGCAGGTGGTGGCGCCGAAGCAGCCGGTTTACGTAAAGGTGATATCATCTCCAAAGTAAACGGACATACTGTAACCGAGTCGTCAGACTTGCAGGAAACCGTTGGCCGCTTACAACCAGGTGATAAAATTAACCTGACCGTTATCCGCGATGGCAGCGAGAAAAACTTCGCCGTTACCCTAAAAGCCGAAACTGCCGAAAGCCGCGTAGCAGCCGTTAACAAATCTGCCGAAGAGTTATACAATAAATTAGGTGCAGGCTTCCAGGCTTTAACCGATGGCCAGAAAGCTAAATATGGCGTAAAATCAGGCGTGGCTGTAACTCAGGTTCGCCCAGGCAAAATGTTTGATGATTTAGGTGTAGAAGTTGGCTCGGTAATTACCAGCATCAACAATACCCCAATCAACGCGCCTGCCGATATTGATAAAGCGTTAACCAACCTTAAAAATGGTAACTTAAAAATATCAGGTATCGATCCGCAAGGCCAGGCATTTAACAATGTTTATACAGTTAGATAATTATTTGAATAGTGTTTTTTAGTTGAGAACCGGGTTAACACCCAAAGCAAAACAGCCGGATAACGTAAGTTACCCGGCTGTTTGCATTTAAAACAACTGGAAAAACTAAAACAAACTAAACAATTGTGCTTTTTATAAAATGTAATACATCGCACTCTTTTTAACAGTATCGGCATGTATCATATCCTGCGGAACATCATCCTGCAATAGCTGGCTTAAATCGTGCTCAATTTTATTGCTGATGCTGGTTGTGGGCGTATCGGTTGGTTTGTTCTCAAAAGGATCCTGCAGGTGTATTGCCATTTTCTCGATCAAAAAGAACGATGATGAGATAGCCACAACCAACGGTATCTGGAACACGCCGAACAACTCAATTAAGCTAAAAGGTAACATCATCACAAACAGCATTACCATAACATGAATGTAAAAGCTATACGTCACCGGGAAAACCGTATTCTTGATCCGTTCGCAGCCACCCATCGAATTGCTAAAGCGTGTCAGCGTTTCGTCCATAGCTACCTGCTGATACTCGTTTACCCAGTTCATGCGCAACAATAGGCGCAAGTCCGACCCATGCTGCTCCATCAGCGCCAGGGGTACATGGTCAACATGGGCAATGTTCTGTTTTTCATCGTCAGATATCCGCTTATCCAAACAACGCCTCGCATCCTGTCCCCTGAGCTGGCAGCTTAAGCTATGGCACCAGGCAATCTGGCGCTTAATTAAACGGGTTTTCATCGCACTTTTATCCAACTCATCGTAAGAGTTATCAATAAAACTCAGCACCTGTCTTGCAAACGTTCTCGAGTCGTTAACAATACCGCCCCACAAGGTTCGCGCTTCCCACCACCTATCATAAGCCTGGTTTGAGCGAAAGGCCAGCAGCAGCGATATAATGGTACCTAAAATGCTCGGTATCGCTATCGGGATAGAAACACCCGGAAAATTATAATAAGTATGAGCCACATACACCGCTGTAGAATACAAGGCCAGTAAACTCATCTCAAGCTTTATTTTACCAAAAACATAGCTTATCGGGATATTCTTTTTAAGTAACATAACACGTTCGGATTTTAAATTTTAAACTTCTTGTTCGGCCAAAGCACGGGTGGCTTTTACTTCGGGCTTCGGTGCATGATATTCAAACAAAGGCTTACAGTCAAGTGTCATTACCGGTTTATTGCAGCGGCTTATCAATACCGATGGATCAATACTGTTTTGAGTGATCTCGTCGTAGCTGTAATTGTTCAGCTTAACTACCGCATCAATATTGTTGGCATCTAACAGGTTATTAAACACCGCTACCGTACTGCCGTAAAAAAACTCTATCCGGATGTTGCCTATCCTTTCGGGATAATGCGCTTTTAAATCCGCAGCCTGTTTATAAAACCCTTCGGGTACATGGCGGTACTCTGCCGACCGGCGCGATAACATCAGCAATTCCTGTATCGAATCGGTAATATCCAGTACATGGATCATAATGATGTTAAGCTTTTCCGGATAAGCCCTTTTTAAAAGCTCGGGAATACAGTTAAAAGTTTCTGTTTTAAAATCTGTTGGAATGAGGATCGTTTTCATGGTTGTATAATTATTGGGTTAACTATTATTGTTTGATACAATAGTAGCCGCCAATAATTAGCAACTGATAAGAGACTTATTAGAATTTGATTAGAATATCAAATGATCCTAAATATTCAAATGTTCATTCACCCGAGCCAAGCACTTAATTCAACAATGATGTTTGGAGGTGCGCCGTAGGTGCAATAGGTCGGTAGAAAATAAGACGTGGCTATTTTTGCCGTGCCGTTAGGTACGTAACTCTTGCACCGACGGTAAAAACACCTGCATCTCGGTACCCTCATTAACTTCCGACCGGATGCCGATGCTCCCCTTGTGCAAACGGATAATATTTAGCGCCAGCGGTAAACCTACACCATGTCCATTATAATCGTGAGTATTTGATGCCCGGTAAAAAGGTTCAAATATATGCTGAAGATCCGTCTTAGGAATGCCAATACCCTTATCGGTTACCGATAGTACGATCTTTTTATTTTGTACGCTCAGCTGAACAATAACCAATTTGTTTTGCGAGTACTTGCAGGCATTATTAATAATATTGGTGATGGCCAGGTTAAGCAAATTGCTGTTGCCTTGTGTGTTCAAAGTATCCAGATTAGCCGGCAACTCTGCCAAATCAACCTCAATTTCACTTTCGGGATGGATCTTTTTTACCGATGCGATGGCTTGCCAAACCAACTCATCCACACGAATATTCTGCCAGTTTTGTTTCTTACCATCATAACCGGATTGGGCCAGCAACAAAAGGCTGTTCAGTATCTGGATCAATTTATTAGTTTCGGCCTGCATCACAGTTAAAAACTGTTGCCCCGCTTGCCCGGTAGGATAGTCCTTCATCGCGATCTCTACCTCACTATTAATAATAGTGAGCGGGGTACGCAACTCGTGCGATGCATTACTCACAAAGTTATTCTGTGTTTCAAAAGCGGTTTCCAGCCGGTTAAGCATATCATTAAAGGTGAACGATAACTCGGCAATTTCATCCTTTCCTGTTGGTTCCAGGCGCAGGTGTAAATTGCTTGAAGTAATGCCCTTCACCTTTTCGGTAAGTTTACGCACCGGTATAAACGTATAGTGCGAGAATACCCTGCCTGCAAAATAAACCACCACCAATGCCCCTAAAAAACCGATCAGTAAGATCTTCTGCAACTCCCGGATCTCGTTCAAGCCATAAGGGTTCAAAGCCGATACGGCTACGATAAATTTCTCATTCACACGCTTTACAGTTTTGCCTGCAAAAAACTGGTTGTCGTTTTTATAAGTGTAAGTATCATCACCACTTACCAATACAGCATTAAAAAACTCGTCAGGAAGTCCCTGATTAATAAATTGTCCATCAGCGCCGACTTTAATAATATGCTCCTGCTCGTTTTCCAATTTTTCCAGATAACGGTTACGCACCTGCTGATATGCCCTGCTCTCTTCACCCGGAAAAAGCTTGATCTGCGCGGTAAGGTTTACCCGTGCTTCCAGGCGCTTGTAAAAATCCTGGTAGTTAAACTTGTATTCAAAGTATAAAATAAAGGCGTTAAGCAATAGCAGGATACCTGTTGATATCCCCAAAAACATCAGCGTTATTTTGGTTTGGATTTTCATTCGTCGGCCTCTTTCATCATATACCCCATCCCAAAAACAGTGTGAATGTATTTAGATGGATTAGCCTTATCCAGCTTTTTACGCAGGTAGTTAATATATACATCAACAACGTTGGTGCCCAGGTTAAAGTTGATATCCCAAACATTCTCTAACAATTGTATGCGCGATAATACCTTCCGCTGATTTTTGATAAAATACTCCAAAAGGCGGTATTCTGTAGCCGTTAAACTTAGCGGACTGTTATTCAAGGTGGCAACTTTGGCATCGGTATCTAACGAGATGTTATCCATCCTGTAAATGTTTTTTGGTACAGGCTGATTGTTCCCAGCCCTGCGCAGCAACGTTTTAATCCGGGCGGCAAGCTCGGCCATATTAAATGGCTTAACCATATAATCATCGGCACCGCTGTTAAGGCCGGTAACAATGTTCTCTGTCGTATCCAATGCCGTAAGCATTAATATAGGTACATGCGAGTTTCCTTCGCGGATGCGCTGGCAAAGTTGCACGCCGTTCATTCCCGGTAGCATCACATCCAGAATGATCAGATCAAAAGCATGATCATTTGCCATTTGTAAACCGGTTAACCCATCGGCGGCAACGCTGATATTGTACCCCTCGCCGGCAAGGCCTCGCTTAATTACCGATACAATATTGGGCTCGTCTTCAACTAATAGTAATGCCATCCGGATACAAAATAATGAAAAAATGCAAGCTGTGCCTAATTTAGGCTACCGTTTAAAGTGAATAGCCCGTAAAATGTTTTGAAGGCGAAAAACTTTGCTGCTAAAAATTTAAATTTGCACCCGAGATGATGTGTGATGAATTAGTGTTCCCCTTTTTAGAGCAAACCTTAACCCTGCTCTGTCAAAAAGCAATTTACTGGAAAGAAGAAAAGGCCCTTATAGCCGCCGATGTGCACCTGGGTAAAGGTGGCCATTTTCGCAAAGCCGGAATAGCCGTTCCCCGCGATCTGGCTCAGGAAGACTTGGCAGTACTCTCTGATCTCATTCACCAACACAAACCCGAAAAGATCATTTTTTTAGGCGATCTGTTCCACAGCGATATGAATGCTGATTGGGAGTGGTTTGCTCTTTGGCGGGAACAATTCCCCAAACTTGAAATTATTCTGATCCGTGGTAATCACGATGTGATCCATGATAAACATTATCACCAGATCAACATTACCCTACACAAAGAATTACTGATAGGCCCTTTCCTGATGCTGCACCACCCTTTGCCGCCAGCAAAATTAGAGCAGACCCAAGGCTATGTACTTTGCGGACATATTCACCCGGGTGTAAATCTGCGTGGCCGCGGCAGGCAATCTATTACCCTGCCTTGTTTCGCTTTCTCGGATAAGCAGGCCATTTTACCCTCATTCGGCAAATTCACCGGAAGGGTAGCTATCCAGCACCACCAAACCGACAAAGTATTCGGCGTACTGCCCGATAAAATAGTGTCACTATAAAAAGAAAGTCTTGCTACTAACTACCTGGTACTGAAAATTAGTGTTTTTCCAAATACTGCGTAGCCTCTAATTTGATCGATCCCAGGGAAATATCTTTCATGTAAATATTCCAGTCCTTATCAACCAGGTAATAAGTTGGTATGGTTGTAATATTCCAGTTTGCCGCGTTTGGTGAGTCATTCCCTTTTAAATCGCTGATTTGTGGCCAGGGTAATTTGTCATCCTTTACAGCAGTTGCCCACCACAATTGTTTCTTATCCATTGATACGCTGATCACTTCAAACCCGCGGTCTTTTAACATTTCATAAACCGTTTTAATATCATCGTGATTGGTACGGCTAAACTGGTTAACAGATCGCCAAAAGTCAATCAAAAACAACTTTTTGCCAGCTTTAACAGCAGCGAAGCTTTTTCCGTCAAAAAACTTACCCTCAATAGCAGGGGCTTTTTTGCCTGGCGACAAGCTAACGGTCAAAGCTAATTTTTTGCTGATCTCTTTTCCTTCTTCGCTGTTTTTTGCGGTTGCGTTCAAGGTATTAAACAACTTCAGATACTTTTCCGGAAAATCGGTATAGTTTTGTTTCGCCATAAGATGAGCGGCCAACTCACTTTCCGGATATTTTTTAACAAACTGTTCTAAAACGGTAAATTCAGCGTTCCGTGCTTTCTCTTGCGTCGCTTCTAATTTGGCTACCAAGCTCCGGTATTCATTTTCGGGTAATTTTTTTCCGCTCTCTTCCAATTTTTTATTGAGTTCTGTAGTTTGCGCCCTTACATTTCCAACAATATCGTCGTATATGGCATAGTAATTACTAAACTCCTGCTGCTTTTTTGATGAGCTTTCTATTTTAGGATATTTGAATAATTTGTGAGCATCAACTGTAACGGTGTATTTGCCAGGTTCCAGGTAAACCTCAAAAGGAGTGTGGGGTAATGCACCATCTTTAACTACATCCAGGTTATAAAAGCCCTGCTCGTCTAATTGTTTTTTAACAGTGCATTTCCCGTCTTTAATGTTTTCTCCAAAAACAGTTTGTTGTCCCTGGTCTTTTACAGAAAACACGCCATCACTTAAACCGGTTGCAGTAACATCAAATTCAATAATCTTAGATGGCTGGCAGGCCGATAAAAAAGCTACGATTATAGCCAGCAGGATATGTTTTTTGTTCATAAGGATTTTAGTTGGCCCAATATAAAGCATTACTTTAAATTCAATGTTTCCTGTTTTTATATTAGAATGGTTCTAAATAAATTATAAAACGCGAATAAGCCAAATCCATTTCTATCTTTTGGTATTTAATAAATACTTTTGCCGAAATAAATCTGACAATATAATGAGCGAATTTAAACAAACCTTTAACTCTTCATTGGGCAAAAAGCTGATCATGGCTTTAACAGGATTGTTTCTTTGTACTTTTTTAATAGTGCATTTGGGGGGTAACCTGTTGTTGTTTAGCAACGATAATGGCTATTCATTTAACGTATATGCTAACTTTTTAACGCACTTCCCGCCGATAGAAGTTATAGCCTACCTGTTATACATCAGTATTGTTGTGCACGCGCTTTACGCAACTATAACAACCATTCAAAATCGTAGGGCAAGGCCGGTATCTTATGCTTCTAAGCCTAACTCGCCAACCTCATGGTCTTCTCAAAATATGGGCCTATTGGGCTCTATCCTGCTGTTGTTCATTGTGATCCACATGGGCGATTTTTGGTACAAATACAAATTTACCGATACCATCGCTTTTAAAGAGTACCGCACCAACCTGTCATCAGGTGTAACTACGGTACAGCCTTTCACACCGGAGTCTAAAGATTTTGAACATTCAGTTTCAACTCAAGGCAACGAAGAGATCGTTCGTGTTAAAGATATTCACGCCAAAGTATCTGCAAGCTTTAGCCAGTTATGGTACGTTATTATTTATGTGATAGCGATGGGCGCCTTATCGTTCCACTTGCTGCACGGCTTCCAAAGTGCTTTCCGCACTATGGGTTGGATTCACCGTAAATACACGCCTGTTGTTGAATTTGTAGGTACATGGCTTTTCGCCGTGATCATCCCGATAGGTTTCGCGGCTATGCCGATAGTGTATTTCTTTTGCAAACAATAATGATTAATCCTTCAAGGAATAATATAAATTATATCAAAATATGATCTTAGACGCTAAAATTCCAGCAGGCCCATTGGCCGAAAAATGGGGCAAGCATAAGTTTAACCTTAAACTGGTTAACCCTGCAAACAAGCGTAAATACGATGTTATTGTGGTTGGTACCGGTTTAGCCGGAGCATCTGCAGCAGCATCACTGGCCGAGCTTGGCTATAATGTAAAAGCGTTTTGCTTTCAGGATAGTCCGCGCCGTGCACACTCTATCGCCGCGCAAGGTGGTATAAACGCCGCTAAAAACTATCGTAACGATGGCGATAGTGTTTACCGTTTATTTTACGATACCATTAAAGGTGGTGATTACCGTGCCCGCGAAGCCAACGTTTACCGTTTGGCTGAGGTTTCTGTTAACATTATCGACCAATGTGTGGCGCAAGGCGTACCATTCGCCCGCGAATACGGAGGTTTATTAGATACACGTTCATTTGGTGGTGCGCAGGTATCGCGTACTTTCTACGCCCGTGGCCAAACCGGACAACAATTATTATTAGGTGCCTACTCTGCCTTAAACCGTCAGATCCACTTAGGTAAGGTGAAAATGTACACCCGTACCGAAATGTTGGATGTGGTTACCGTTGACGGCAAAGCACAAGGTATAATAACCCGTAACTTAAAAAGCGGCGCTATCGAAACTCACTCTGGTCACGCAGTATTGCTATGTACCGGTGGTTACGGTAACGTGTTCTACCTGTCGACAAACGCGATGGGCTGTAACGTAACCGCTGCCTGGAGAGCTCACAAACGTGGTGCTTTCTTCGCTAACCCTTGCTACACGCAAATTCACCCGACTTGTATCCCGGTATCTGGTGATCACCAGTCTAAGCTGACTTTGATGTCTGAATCGTTACGTAACGACGGACGTGTTTGGGCGCCAAAAACTGTTGAGCTGGCACAGCGTTTACGCAAAGGCGAATTAAAAGTAACTGACTTAAAAGAAGAAGACAGGGATTATTTCCTGGAACGTAAATATCCATCATTCGGTAACCTTGTTCCGCGGGATGTGGCAT
>Ga0116227_10005283_pt1 | contig 27350 bp, 20 predicted proteins | sample S1TSphgellanicum_FD_89693 | JGI IMG/M metagenome (GOLD analysis project Ga0116227, IMG submission 89693) | Host-associated microbial communities from peat moss isolated from Minnesota, USA - S1T2_Fb - Sphagnum magellanicum MG | ecosystem: Host-associated > Plants > Peat moss > Unclassified...
ACAAATTTCTCATGGGGCTTGACTCCTTACTTTTAATGCTAAGGATTAGGTCCTCTGTGGCAGATTCTGCCACTTAAGCCCTTGATGCCATTATTTTTACCAGAGAAATTTCGCTGAAAAGTGGAATGAAAAATTCAAAAATTAAAAAATGAAGTGATTTGGAGAGTTTCAAAAGCCAAAAGTGAGGTGAAAAAATAGTAAAAGATTGCCAGATTTCTACATTGGATTTTCAGTGTCACCATGAGTATAGACAGTTGTTTAAAAACTTTGTAGTTCATATCTGGTTTTGTAATATGTACCGTCAAGTACACACACACCTGTGCATTAGGCACGGGGTTCAAACTAGTAGAGTTATAATATCTTGAAGGATTTTGGTTCCTTTTAGAGGATTTTTTTAAGATTATATTTCTCCATGGTGAACTATATGGGTTTCAATAACTCTTCTTTTGCCTTAAGATACTTTTTAATATAAATGGCTAGTCCACAGTGTTACACTTCTCTCGTTCTTTTAGTTATTTAGTTAGTTCTGCTTGAGGGTGGCTTGTAAAAATTTCAACCTTACCCTACTTTTGCCTTGGGTTGTCGGCTATATAATCGAAGTTAATCTTTACAAAAGCAAGGAATTGTCTTGAGGCATGTTGAAAAAAAAAGCATTTTGTAGATTTTATGTACTGGCAATTTTTGTAGTCAACTTGGTTATGGTGGGTTTGCTTGAATTATATTGGCTAATTCAAATATTTCTTAAAACATTTGCATTTTATTTGTCAAGAATTGCACTAATTAGCTTGATCAAGAATCTTACACTCTTTAAAGCCTTTTTAGATTCTAGTACCATTTTGCATCATCAAAATGGTTTTCACATATTACCAAAGGTGTTGTTGAATGGTTTCTCCCTATTTTTTGCCAAACTTTCCTGTAGGATGTTTTCAATCTTAGAATCACGGGCTTTCTTTTGTCAATTTTGTGTTGTCACAATTTTGATGAAATATCCCAAAAACTAGCAAAATTAGTTGAATTTACACTAGAAAACAAAATCTTTCAAAACATTTGTCGGGAAACTTATGAGTCATAATCTGTTAATATTTGCAATACTAGTCACCTAACTAATTGTCTATCCTCACTTGCCAATGTGCCATATTTGAACACAATGTATGATACATATTCTAGTTTACTCTATTCTATATCTTTCATTCAAATGATCTTATGCACTGAAAAATGTAAAGTGAATGACAAACTATTCATCCTTGCATTACATAATGACTAGGCTACTTGGGAACACTCTTTTGAATTTACAAAGTATGTCAATATAAAATATAATTTTCATATATTGGTTGTTGGGTAAATTTTATAATAAAATTATGATTATTTAAAAAATCAAGATATAATCAACATAGGGTGAGTGATAATCCTCATTATTAAAAGAAAGTCTATATATAAAATATACTAAGATTTTTAAATATTAGTTATCAATAGGTTCAATTAGCAGGTTAGTAAATCCATGTAGGTTTCAGCTTTAGAACAGTATTAATTGGGCATCACTCACCAAAAACCTCTGGATATCGGTTTAAGTGATATCCAGATTGATATCCCAACCTTTAATTCTCTCTCACTAGAGAACCAAGCTGAAATCCTTTTTCTTTTTTAAAAAAAATTATAAACTAAGAATTGGGAGAAGGTTTTTTTCTTCTCTAGATCCAGTTCTCAACTAGAAGGTTTAAGTGGTATGTGTAGGGGTTAAGTAGGAACTAGAAACTTCTACAAGAAAGATCTTAAACCCTAAACAGTGCCCAGTGGCCAATTTTGTTTTCAATATAAAAAACCAACCTCTCCCTTTTTCCCCTTTCACATTGCTCAAAGCTCTCTCATGGTGTTTAACTTGAAAGCTCTCTTGAAAGCTGGTTTTTTGTTTTTTTTGAAAGTTCTCTTGAAAGCTTGTTTTTTGTTTTTTTTTAAAGTTCTCTTGAAAGCTTGTTTTTTATTTTTTTTGTTGTTTAGGTGTTTTGTAGTTTTGTATTGAGGGGGTTGTTTTTTCTTTCCTTGAGTTCTTTTTTCCTTCCACAACGAAAGTTGCTTACTTGCTTGCCATTGCTACTTTTGCCATCGCCTTATTCTCGCCTACATGTTCTTGCTTGCTTGTTTATGTTTGGTTGCTTACTCCCACCTACCTATTCCTACTTGCTTGCTTTTGCTTGCTTGCTTCTGCCATCGTCACCTTGCTTCTGCCTACTTGATCCTGCTTGCTTGCTCTTGCTTCCTTGTTTTCACCTACCTACTCTTGCCATTGTTGCCTCACTTTCACTTACCTATTTTCACCTACTTGCTCTTGCCTCCCTACTTTTGTTTGCCTACTTTTGCCATTATCGCCTTGCTCCCACCTACTTTCCCCATCGTTGCCTCCTTGTTCTTGCTTGATTTCGTCTACTTTCACCATCACAACATACCTACTCCTGCCTACTTTTGCCATCATTACCTGTTTACTTTCACTATGGTCGTCTACTTACTTTCACCATTGTCGCCTACCTAATTTCCCTTATTCTTGTTGACTTTTGGCATTGCCATTTTTTAGATACTTTGCCACATGTTTGCCTGCCTTGTTGTTTGCCTATTTGAACATCAAGTTTGCCCCCCTTACTTGGTACTTCCTCCCCTCTTTGTGTGTGCAAGAGGTGGAGCAGAAAAGGCATGGTAGCCACCTTCAATCTCTAATCTGGTAAATTTTTTAGAAAAATTTCATGATTTTTTTTGTTTTCTTGAATTTGTAATTAAATTTTGAATTTTGAATTTGTCATTTTTCTATGTAGTTAATTGTTAATTCTATGTTGTTTTGCAAGTTTTTTAAACTTGGACTATGCATATTTGCAAACATTAAACAAAAAAAATTTAAACTAAACATTAATCAACATTTTTTTCATTTTTCTTATTTTAACCTTTCATTATCTCTTCATTTTTCCATTTTTTTATTTCATAGCCTTTTACTTCATAAATGTTTTTAAATGTTTTCAAAACCTTCAAACCTTATATTGCATTGTAATTTTTTGTTTGTTTGTTAGGAATTGTATGCAATATTTGAAATAAATCTTAGCTAAAATCTAAAATTAGAAGAAATTTGCAAACTAATAATGAAAAAATAATTCAGCAACATTTTAAAAAGATACATAATCAAATGAAAATTTGGAAATTAGAAGGAAAAAATGTTTTGTGTTGGTTTATATTTTGTATAAATGATAACAAACTTGTAAACTTAGTGCAACCACAAGGAGTTTTGAGATGTTTGTTATGTTATAATGCACATGTGAATGTTTCAAACCTAAGAACACAGGCAGGGAAAGGTCCAATCTCATATTACAAAACAAATGGTATAATGTCCTTAAAAAAAAAAGAATATTGATCATTATTTAATTTTCAAAAACTTTGAAGAGAAAATACAAATATGACATGAAAGGAAGTGTGGAAAGGCAGCTAGTGCACCCCCAAACTCCTTGATAGATTCAACTATGAATCCAAAGGTGAAAACAACAAAAAGATAAGGAATTGGGGTATAATCCTTAGTTCACAGCACTTTGGGGGTAAAGGGGCATGCTAGCGGGATGGGGATTACGATGAGCGATAAGTGGGTCAATTATTCACATGGACCTACACAAACCAAATAACAAGTTGGTTAGTGCATAATTGGAACACTTTTGGTGCATGGACAAGCCATGGGCAAACACACACTCACAAAATTCACCATGGCCCAAACTTGGGGGAAATCACCACCTTCCCTCTTATCGTATTATCTATGCCTAGCCACAAGGCTTGCACCCAAATGTCATTTTGTCTCGGAACTCCCGAAATTTCCAAAATTGGGACTCTATCGACTTTGGAGGCCCATAACATTTTGTGAAGACCTTCGATTAAAATGAGGTTAAAAGCAAAGTTGTAGCCCTCGTCGAAAGCTTTTCAACGATATGTGGCACACCACCTACAAGAAAATAAATTAGGGCGATTTGTGATTTTTAATGGTTGGAAGTCAAATTGACAATTTGACTCCCAACCTTTCTTTTGGCCATAACTTATGTTTTAAATACCCAAATGGGTCATGCGAACTCATTTTAAATATCTACATTTCAATAGCTTTCAATGGTGTAAGAAACTTTTCAATACAATGAGTTTTGACATCTAAAATTGCCTTTTAAAAATTCAGGAGTCCAGCAGGACTTCAACTCCCAAAGTCCAACTCCCAAAGTGGGAGCCCACTTGGGAATGTGTGGGTTCATTCCTTCACACTCTTTTACATTCCCGGGAACATGAAATGTGACTCCTGGGCTTCATTCTTGGCCCTCACCCTTGCAAGCCCTTGCTTTGGTCATGAGTTTGAAGTTAGGGTTGTGATAACAATAAACAAAAAAAATGTTTCAATCTATTTGGATCTTTCATATCAATTTTTTTTGCTATGAAGAATTCATTAAAAAAAAATGATAATTAACAAAAAAAGTTTGATGAAGATTTAGTATTTTTAATTATAAAAAAAACTTTGCCAATTAAATTTGTTGAGAGTATATGGTTTAAAAGATTAGTATTACATTTATGTCCAAAATTAATTTGCCTTCTAGAAGACAGTTTTCACAAGAGATTTTGCCAAAGTTGGTGGAGAATACTAATCAATTATATGTTTTGTTTAGTCTAACAAAATGTAATACAATAATTATAAGCTTTGATTTATGGATGAGTAAAAATGCTTATGACATTTTTGTTAAATTGGTTGTAATTTTTTTAAAATCTAATTAGCAACCAAAACATATTATTATTGGACTGTTTGAAGTTATAAAAACTTTTGATAAATGTTAGCTCAAAATTTGACAAATTTGTTAGACAAATTTGGTTTGAAAAAAAAAATCATTGCATATGTGAAAAATGAGGGCTGTAACTTTAATACAATGACTTCTACTCTAAAATCTATTATTTTAGTTGTGAAACATTAGGTTTACAAGAAAGTTTCAATGGTACCTATTTTGGGCATGTTTTTTCCAAAGCATGTCAATATGTTATTACTGATGAGAAAGTGTGTGAAAATCTAAAGTATGTATCTATCAAAACAACTCAAGAAGATTTGCAAAAGCATATTACTTGGCCCAAAAAATCTAGAAAGGGTAGGTGAGAATGGACAAAACTTGTGTTGAAACTAAGATTCATCTTAGAAAACTCAATACCCCAATGAAACAAGGTCGACACTAAGCTCTCATTTACTTTGTGAAAAAAATAATTTTCAATTGAAAATTATCAATTTGTTTTGTTTCTATCAAAAATTACTAATCTATTTTGTTTTATTGTTTTGCAAGTTTGCTAGTTGCTAGCAAAATCATTATGTTTCAAGACGCATTATTGTTTTCAGCTGCTATAGTTCTATGCTATGGTAGACAAATTGTTGTGATGGTGGTTAGTCGAGTACCACTACATTTTACGTGCACATCTACCAAATTATTATTGATTGCCTTTCTCCTATTGTGACTACATGTGTTTGGAACTAGTCCCGTGGGCATTGGTTATTAAATGATGCTTTGAATTCCACAATATCCAAGGTTTTGAAAATTAAAAATACACTTGAAGTTTTGCCTTCTCTAAAAAATTTGATGGAAGAGGCATCAATTGTTGTTGATGAATTGACTTCTTTTGCATTTAACATTAGAAATGAAGTTTGTTTTGTGTTGGAATCTTTCCTTTCTTTCTTGGAAAATTGTAGATAATCAATTGTTCTTGCATAAGCAAAAATTGAAAATTTAAGAACCAGCCTTGAGAAAAAAAATACAAATTGGAAACACGAACTTGGCCACTAAAAATTAATTGAAAATTTATATGAAGAGAACCAATATATATGGTAATTTTTTTTCAATATCTAGACCTAGCGAATATTTATAAACTAATACCCGCCCAACACTAAGAACCATTCCCATAATTCCAACATTCAATTTAAATGGAACTAGACCAAGGTTCAATTCCAAAGTGGTTTGAGAATTGAAACCAAAATGATTCAAAAAAAAATCAAATTTTGGTTATAATTCTAAGGCATAAGTTTTTTATATTTTGGGGTGACAATAAAAAATTGGGGACTTGTGATAATATAATAAAACATGTTGGTGTTTTGAGTCTTTTTTTCAGTTTTATTTATTTATTTATCTGGGTGACAATAAAAATTGACTTGCTTGGACATTATAAAGTTATCCATAAAGTTAGAAAACACATGGTTTTGATATTGGGTTTAGGGAAAAAGATGATGAACACAAAAAGGCATGACGGGCATTTCCTGAAGGTAAAAAAGATAGGAGCAAACTCAAAATTGTTCCTTAATTTAAGATCAAAAGAGTTTCCTTTTGTATCTTGTGTTTTTTTTAATAATGCGAGTGTGATTGAAGTGTGTGTTTTTTGCAAGGAAGGTCTAAAGTCCAACCAATTTTTGAAGACGGTCTAAAATGAGAAAGGTCTGGAGTATAAATACTTTGTGAATAAGGTTTTAGGGTTTAACAATTTGTGAAAAAAGGTCTACTTTGAGCTTTGAATAGTTTGTGGGCTTTGAGTTTCACGGGTGTCGTGATTTTTGTGATGAGCTTTTCAATATCATGGTTTGTGGTTCCAATAGTGAATTATAACTTTCTTAGTAAGGAGCTTCGACAATGACCTTTAGAGCGACAATGTGGAGCTTCATGTAAGGTTTTTACATTTAAATTTCTTTCATCTCCCAACCAAATGGTCTTCATTTCTGGATCATGGGAAGGTGAAGACGTTTTTTTGACACTTTAAATCCTGACCTAACTATATGGGAGGCATTCCTCTTGTCTTAAGCTGGTCTCTTTCTATAGTCTGCCACAAGTTTTGTGAATTAATCACATTTGTAATTGCATCCTTTTTGTTGCAAACTTTGAAGCTCAATTTGCATCCTAGGGTTTTAGATTTTTCCACACGGGTTTTCAAAACTTCTAACAACTTTTCATCACACCAATTGTTGATGATGCTTGCTTCTACCACCTTTCATAGACAATGTTGTGGTTGCATACATTTTTCCATGCTTACCCATGACCCCATCCATGTTTTGGCATTTTTGTTGAGGGGTAGATGTAAGTTATAGTGGCTCACTTTTGTGACGAAACAATATTTTTTCCTTGGGTACCCTTTATTCAAATACTCGTGGTGATTAACATATCATTAGATCTATTAGTTGGGACTTGGATCTAAATGAACAACTTCATTATGAAAAGAACTATGTGGTTATTTATCGATAAAAAATTAGTTTGTTAGTAATAATGGACTTTTGAAGTTGAAAAACATGGATTGGTCATCTAATTAAAAGATCACAAAATGGAAAATTTTATATTAATTTGCATTCCAAATTTGTTATTGGGATTCAATATATAATGTAATACAAAATGATGAACTCATATGAAAATTTTTTTTTTTGAAAACCTTAACAGTTTATTAATGAAAGACTTTTGAATGGTTACAATTTGACCATATTTTCATAAGTCTAGATGAGTTGTAATTTTTGTTTGTTTTTTAATTTTTTGTCCCAAAAGCATATTTTTTGAAAGTTTTAAATGGGGCATTATTCCTTTGGATTTTATGGGTTTTTCTTTTAGGACTTTCAAATCAAAAAATGACATCACCTACATTAAATACCAGTTTTCACATAGATTTGGGAAGGTTTGTAGGTGATTGAATATGTATTATTCAAATATTGGAATACTAATATTTTTTAAAGTAATAATTATGTCCATTTGAATCATTCAAAAAAATCTTGTATGGATTTACAAGGAATGTATTTTCTACCATTTTTGAACCACTATACCATCCATTCACCTTAAGTAAACAAAGGGTGGTGTAAGGTAGTGGGGGAAACAATTGCATGGAATGCTTTAGAACTTGTTAAAATCAATAATCAAACTTACTAGAAATTTATAGCCATGCATGGTCTCAAAAGACGTTCTCGTCATGAACGATTTCAGATTGAAATAGATTACTTAAAAGATTTTTTGGAATGGTATGGTACATTTGAATCCTTTGAAAATGTGAAATCAAATGCAAATATAGATTTTAGTTTTCTTCATTAGGGTTGTTAGTTTAACATGTGCTATGCACATTTTGCAATTTGATTAAATTGGAATTTATAAACTTTTCTACTTCTATGACTTGTTGGAACTTGTTTTCCTACTAAGGTCATGTTCATCTATTGTGGTTGTTTGCTTCAACCCAGTGAGCCCAAGGAATTAGCTGTCCAACGTAAAAACCTAGATAGTCCAAAGATGTTATTTTGTTGATCAAGGTGGGGTTTAGGATTTTGTTTGATCAAGGTCCAAAAGATCGAGCTAGTTGTTCATTTCCATCCAATCAAGTCATCATTTCATCTACCTACTCGCTTGAACATAATGCACCCAATGAACTAGCTATTGCTCATAAGTTCAACTTGGAAGCCATCTTATCTTTTTGCATTGATGTTTTTTTGTTGACTAATGGCAAGTATAAGGTTTTGTTTGAACAAGGTCCATGAAATCCAATTGGTTATTCACTTGAACCTTTTGAAGTCAGCATGTCATCTAATTGTTGACTTGAACGTAGGGAGTTAGTTGTTCAACATATATTTTGGACACTCATCAAATGTTTTAACAGAACAGAGAAAATTGAATATGCAAGTAAGGTGCATGCAAAAGAGTGCCACATATTTATGGTTTAGGGTATTAAAACTCAATGCATCTTCTTCTAGCTCAAACTGTTAAGTTTTTCAACTTGATCAAATGTAAGTTTTTGTAATTGAATATATAAGGTATCCTTCTTGGCTTTAAAATAAGTGGAAATTATTGCTCATCATGTGGGTTTCCAGCAACTCCAAAGCACATGATAGGTAAAAATTCACCAAGTACTTTTATAATCAAGGTCCTTACAAAGCCTATTTTGTTTCAAAGTTTAAATGAATTTTTTTTGTGTAAAAAGAGCAGTTTCAAATAGCCCAAGGCCTATTTGTAATTTGTTTAAGTAAGATTATGCCCTTCACCCACCCTAAGGATGTTAAGGTCGACCATGCTTTCAACTGTCACAGAAGACATCATGAGGTCCAATAGGCACTGAAGTTGTGAACAAAATGGTAGATTTTTTTTGAGTGCCAATTACAATCGGATAATGGGCATTGGTCATGTTTCGATTACCATTTGGAATAGACCATGATAAAATCATATTTCCATGAAAAAGAATGATGATTGCTTAGATGGAATAGGACCTATGGGCAAATGGCTATGCATTGATGGGTTTATGTTTATGGATGTGGGGATTAGGGTTCTATTTGATCAATGTTTAGGAGATTGAGAACGTTGTTTACTTCAACGGGCAATGAATTGACTATTTCATCTTGTTCACTTGAACCCAATAAACTGAAAAAGTTAATTGTTCAACATATAAATCCAAACCTCCAACAACCATCAAATGGATATGTCATGATGGGTTTTTGTTTATGAATGTGGGGATTAGGGTTCTGTTTGATCAATGTCTAGGAGATCTAACCATTTGTTCACATCAATTCATCCAAGTCATCATTTCATTTACCTGCCATTTTGAACAATGAACCCCATAAGTTAACTATTGTTCATGAATTCAACTTGGGCATTTATATCATGTTCTTCCATTGATGTTATTATTATGTTGACCATTGTGTTAAATTTAAGGTTATGTTTGATCAATGTTTAAAAGATCCAAAGCATTATTCACTTGAACCTAGTGAACTCACGATTTCATTTGGTTACTGTTTTGAACCCAGTGAACCCAAGGAGCTGGTTATTTGACATACAAACTCAAACAATCATTAGCCTAATCAGGTCATCATTTCATCTATTTATTCAATTGAACATAATACACATAGTGAACTATCTGGTATTCATCTACCTGGATCTTGAATATAATGAGCTAGTGAGCTTAGCGAACTACTTGATATTCATTAATACAAGTTGGAGGGCCATTTCATGTTCTTGCATTAACCTTCTTTTGATGATGAATGGTGGGTTTAGGGATTTGTTGTTGGAACAACCATGATGTAGTTGAGGAAGGAAGGAATTTGCATATTGTAGGGCCATAATACTTGTAGTTGTCTTAATCTAACTTTAACAATCCTTTTTGAATACATACATCTATGGCCATTGTTAGTTTAGGATTTAACATCACCTAGGCTAGGCAGCTACTTAGAAAGGTGTAAAAAGAGACAAAGACAAAGAAGCAAATAAAGAGAGAGAAAGAAAGACATAAAAAAAGAGATGGAGAGAAACAAAAGCATAGAGGGAAAGAAAGAAAGATGGAAAAGAAACAAAGGCACAAAGAGAGAGATAAAGATGGAAAGACTCAAAGGCACAAAGAGAGAGACATAGAGAGAGAAACAAATAGAAAGAGAAAGAAAGAAAAACAAAGAAATGGAAAGAAACAAAGGCACAAAGAGAGAGACATAGAGAGAGAAACAAATAGAAAGAGAAAGAAAGGCAAACAAAGAAATGGAAAGAAACAAAGGCAAAGAGAGACAAAGAAAGAAAGATGGAAAGACTTAGAGGCGCAAAGAGAGAAACAAATAGAGAAAGAAAGAAAGATAAAGATGGAGATAAATAAAGAGAAAGAAAGAAAGAGAAAAACTTAAAGGCGCAAAAAGAGAGAGAGAGAAACAAATAGAAAGAAAGAAAGAAAGACATAAACAAAGAGATGTAAAGAAAAAAAAGCAAAAAAAGAGAGAGAAAGAAAGATGGAAAGACTTAAAGGTGTTGAGAGAAAGAAAGAAAAATAAAGACAGAGAGATGTAGAGAAATAAAAAATAAAAAGAAAGAGAGAAAGAAAGATGGAGAAACTTAAAGGTGCACAGAGAGAAAGAGAGAAACAAATAAAGAGAAAGAAAGAAAGAAAGATGGAGAGAAACACACATAGAGAGGCACAGAGGGAGAGAAAGAGAAACAAATAGAGAAAGAAGGAAAGAAAGAAAGAAAGAAAGACAAAAAGAGAGCAAAATGGAGAGAAATAAAGCAAAGATAGAGAGAGAGAAATGGAAAAAAAAAGAAAGAGAAAGACATGGAGAGACTAAGAGTTATAAAGAAACACATAGAGAGAAACAAATAGAGGGAAAGAACGAAAGAAAGAAAAACAAAAAGAAGGAGAAATGGAGAGAAATTGAAGCAAAGACAAAGACAAAGATAGAAACAGAGAAATAAAGAAAGAAATACGGAGAGATTCAAAGGCATAAAGAGAGAGAAAGTAAAAGAGGCGCAAAGAGAAAAATAGAGAGAAAAAGATAGAGATGGAGAGATTCAGAAAGGTGTAGACAGAGATAGACAGAGATGGAGAGAAAATAGTAGATTAAAAAAGGCGCATAGAAAGACAAATAGATAAAGAGAGAGAGATGGAGAGAAATAAAAAGACTCAAAGAGAGAAGCAAAGATAGACATAGAAAGATAGAGAGAAAGAAAAAATAGAGATTCAGAGAGAGGAGGAGATAGAGACAAGGAGGCAAAGAAATTGAGAGAGATAGATAGAAACATAGAGGCAAAGAGAGAGAAAAAGATAAAGAGGTAAAGAGAAAAACACAGAGGCACAAAAAGAAAGAGGCAGAAACAAAAGTAAAGAAAGATATTGAGATAAAATGATGTGGAGGTTTGAGGGTTTTTTAGGTAGGGGTGGAAGGTTCTCAATACAAAGAAAACTTCCTAAGTAAGCATGTGTCAAAGGCACCATGGTAGGAGAAAAGAAATCATGTCATTGTGGAGTCCACTCACTTGAACAACACGTGTGCTACCTATAACCATCACTTTGCTATTTATAACAAAGACAAGTCCAAAAATACACAACTCATTCCTAATGTAATGTGGAAGGTTGTTTATGTTTCATATAAGTTGGATTACCCAAAATCAAACTTCTAGGAGGAAACCTTGAAAGACTGGTTGTGGGAAACATTGCAAGAGTTGAAAACAAGGACATCAAATGAGGAGGGATCAGATAGAGTGGTTTTGTAGAATGAAAAATGTTGGTACGCTTGAAATCAACAAATAGGCATGCCATGCGCAATGTTTTGAAACATCAACAAAGTTTCATTGATGGTACTAATAATCCAACAACCCCATTTACTTCAAACTCTATTCTTGGATCTATTCCTACATCCATCTCTATGGACTCAAATCCTCCATTAGTTGGGCTTGCTATAAATTCAAGCCCTTCATCTACTTCTACTCTCGCTCCAACAAATAAGGGGAAGACGAAGGGTGAATATTTGCAACAACAATCACAAAGAATTGAACGTATGGCATCCACCATGGAAGTGGATTTAAAATATTGCTTAACTTTGATGTAGGCACATATGCAAATTACTATTGGCAAAACAAACAAGGTTAAAATTAGCAACCTAAAAAATGCTAGGAAGTTAGGGGTCATTAGTGAAGAGGAATTCAAAGCAAAAGTTAAATAAATTTTAGACCTACAGAATTAGAAGTTTCCATCCCACCCATGGTCAGTAGGGTTGGGCAGTTGTTCACCTATGATTTCAAATGTGAAGTCCATTTGGCATCTGTGCAGAAAGTTTGTCAATATAGCTACAACTTTAAACAAAATTATGTATTTTGGCTTTGTGGAATTAAACCTTTTCATTAACCATCTCCATTTCCTTTTCAATCCATTAATCCCCCATTCCACCTACATTCTATACCCAACATGCATTTTGTTGTAGGCTTTGATAACATATTGGTAAGCATTAGGACCTATCTCACACTTTTTGATCTTCCTCATGATGAACATTTCTTCACCTAGGTAGCCAAGATCTCTCAACAAATACTCAAAATATTCATCATTATGCAAAAAGAATTGACGTTAATTCTTATGTAGTTCAAATTAGCACAAAATGGTGACATCATGGTAAGAACATGGATACCCAAAGTTTGAGTAAATGAATAAATCTTTATGATCAACAACCATAGTGTTGTTCATTGAGTAATTCTTTCTTTTGCCCATTGAACCAAACCTTATGGGCCCCATCATTCCAAGGTTTGTGAATCTTGATGAGTGTGCCATCAATGAATCTAATGTAACCTTGGAATTTCGCCAAATTTGTGCCTAGCACAATTCGTTCCTATGTTGTGGGCCATCAAATCTTATTTCCAATTGCATCATCAATGCAAGATGCAATGAAGATGGCATCATCACAAACAACACTCTTTGACCAATTCCATACAAATGCCTTTAAATTTGAACTTTAAAACTTTAATCCAAAACACTAAACCTTAAAATTCTAATGCAAAGTACAAAACCATAAACCCTAATTCAAAACCTTAAATCCAAAGCTTTAAAACCAAAACCCCAATCTAAAGCATTAAAATAAAAACTTAATTCAAACCCTAAATCTAAACCTTAAAATTTTAATGCAAAGGACAAAACCCTACACCTTAATCCAAACCCTAAATCTAAACCCTAAAACTCTAGTGCAAAACACAAAGCCCTTAACCTTAAATCCAAGGCCCCAAAACAAAAAACTTAATTTAAATTGTCAAAACAGAAATTTAATCCAAACCCTAAATCTAAACTCTAAAACCTTAATCCAAAGCAAAAAACCCTAAATTCAAAGCCTTAAAACCATGGATCCTAAACTTGAAAACTAAAACCCTAATTTAAAGTGATAAAATAAAAATTTAATCCAAACCCTAAATCAAAACCCTAAAATTCTAATGTAAAGCACAAAGCCTTAAACCTTAATCCAAACCTTAAATTCAAGGCCTTAAAACTAAAACCCTAATTTAATATGTTAAAACAAAATTTTAATCTAAACTCCAAATCTAAACCCTAAAAAATTAATTTAAAGCCCAAACCTTTAAACCTTAAATCCAAGGCCCTAAAACTAAAACCTGAATTTAAAGCATTAAAATAAAAATTTAATCCAAACCCTAAATCTGAACTCCAAAACCCTAATCCAAAACTTTAAATCCAAAGTCTTAAAACTTTAAATCCTAAACCCTAAAACTAAAACCCTAATTTAAAACACTAAAACAAAAAAATTAATCCAAACCTTACATTTAAACTCTAAAACCCTAATCCAAAATGCTTAAATTAAAATTTTAATGCAAACCTTAAATCCAAAACTTGAATGTGATGTTCACCTTTAGATCATGCATGGCACACAATGATGGGTGCCACTAATGACAACAATTCGTCAAACTTGACCAAATTAAAGTTGGTCAAAGTTTTGAACAACCCTAGTGTTATTTGCATAATAGCAAGCACATCTTGAATTCCCACACCTAAATCCATTGAGTGACTTGCACCTTGCTACCAACTCATTTGACTTGAACATGTCAAATGAGTTGGTAGCAACAACTGTAGCTGTAAAAGCACATTGTTTTTGTCTATCCATGCCTACAAACATCTCTTACATCCCATTGTCACTTGAGGATGAAGAGCTAAAACTATTTGATTTGAAAGTACTAAAATTATCTCGCGTAGAACTAGAACCATGGTTTGAAGATGAAGCCATGATCTCCAAATGAGAAAATCCTTCAACTTGAGTGAGAAGTGAAATAGAGAAAAAATGACTGAGAGGTGCTCCCACTTATATAGTTCCCACCCATAAGACAAAACATATGGGTTTGAAGCGAAGGTTATGGAAACCTTTTTTACCCAAGGTTGAAGACTTAGATTTTGGATGACATTCTAGGTTGAGGGGTTTAAGTATGAGTGGAGATAAGGATTAGGAGTTTTGATTATGATGTTAAACTAAGATTTTAATAGCCCTTATGATAAGTCCTATGTAGGACCCTAGGTATCCTTAAATCAAATTTGCTTAAGTGACTCCCTATGTAATCCTTAAATAATCTCTTATGTAAGCCCATAAGTAGCCCCCAAGGTATCCCTTTACTTACAAAGTCCTTAGGCATCCCAACCAAGGTAGGCCATTAAGTAGTCTAAGTATTTCCTAAATAATCCCCTATGGAACCCCAAAAATAACCCCATAAATATTCCTAAACTCTTAAAAAGCCCTTAGGTAGTCCCCTAAATAAGCCCTATGTAACCCCCTCATAAATAGTCCCTAGGTATCTCCTAAGATAAAAAATCACTAGTTAATCCTTAAATAGTTCCGTAAGTAATTCCTGATAACTCCCTATGTAACCCATGCTCAAACCCATGGCTAGGCAGGTTAGTAGCCCATATATAACTAGGTAGGTGCACGTACCCTATTTCACCCCATACTAGCCCCTGGCCAGTGGCCACAAAGGTAGACTGTTGTGTGACAAATAAAGGTGACCAGAGTAGTAACTTTTGAAGACGATATCCTGTGTTTTCAGGGTTGGTCCTGAGTTTTATGCACGTTACGGATAGTTGAGAAACGGAGGATGAGAGGGACAAGCAGGATCAAAGGCAGGCTGAAACGCAGGATAACTTTTCGGATAACTTTAATAGCTAGGTCCCAACTCCAACCAGTTAGTTATTTGGCTCCATCATGAAGCCTTTTTTCTGTACTGGCGAAATTAGGTGAAAAAAGTGAGATAAAAAATTTTAACATTAAAAATGAAGTGATTTTTGAGGATTTCAAATGTTGAGATCAACCATAAGATGATTTAGCCAAATTTGGCTACAAACAAAGTATGACTGCAGAGACATTTATGGACTCTTCTATTTTCTGGCTACTTACTGAAACCTGATATAGAATGTGGATGATTGAGGCCCCAAAAAAACCGAGAAAACCAGTGATTTGTCACCAGTTTGAAAAAACAAAAATTCACAAGGTTGCAAAGAAATTGCCACAAAAGAAAAAAGAAAAAAAACCCTGGCCAGAAGTCAAGGAAAATTGTAAACATCACCAGATTTCTATATTTGGGTTTATTTAATCACACGTCTCTGAACTTGTGTATAGCCAGAATTGGCTAAATTGTCTTGGGGATCATCACCAGTTTTTCTACATTTGCAGGTGGACAATTGCCACTTTGGCTGCATCCAAAAATTTCCTAAGAAAACAGTGATGCTCCGCTGCTTTTGTCGATAGCATACCATGGTACCTTGGCATAACCATAGTACCTTGTCAGCTTTGACACTAATTAGATTATTTTGAGAAGTGTTGAAACTTCCTCTCAAGAAGGAAATTATTTTTGTCAAGGAAAAATATGAAATCCTCAAGAACATTCAATTTGTGAAAAATGTTAATTATTCAAGAGACGTGTGCAAGGTGCCAAAGTACTCATGCACTTATGAAGGATTGAAGTAATCCAGGAAAGATAAACATCTGTATTTAGGTAGTTGGTTCACGTGCCAATTATGTGATTTTTGCACTGGGTCAGTGGGTTGTAGACATGAGTTTCTTATGGCTTTTTTAGCCGAACAAGTTTGAAGGCAGGTTTGTGGACTTATATATAATACATCATCTCCAAAGAGAAATCCGTTGCGAATAGTCATGAACCTAGGCTAGCCTCATTAGGCCTTTAGTAAGAAGGTAAAAACCAGTGTTGGGTGGGTACCAAACCCCCTAGTTCTGAATTGACCTGGTTATCAACTTGGTTATCAACCAAGGAAGTGACCAAGTATCACTCACGGTGTTACCTGAGTTGATACCCAAAGCGTTGGATGTCAAATCTGAGATATTTAGTTCATTGAGAACTGGATCTTTTTTTTTGAAAAATTTAGAATTTTGATACTCAGGTAAGTTATATGCATAACTCTTGAGTCTGATTCTTAGGGGTCTAAGAGTTGAGAGTTTAGGATTATTTAGGGTTTAGGGTCTTAGGGTGGAGCAAGGTTTAGATTCAAAGTTAATGAGATCACTTTTTTTTGCTTGGATATTAGAGTTTTGTAATCAACCTTTGCTGATTGTTTTTTCTTGCCTTATGAAAATTTTGAAAAAATATTTAAAGATTTTAATCCAAAATTTTGAAAGTGAAGTTAAAGAACCGGCTTAATATAAACATCTAATCTAAACAAGTTAAGAACCAGGTTGTGCCAGAAAGAATTGGTTGGGGAAAATAAAATAAAATTTGGATTAGGTCTGAACTTTTTGTTAAAAAAAGTGAGAACTGTCTTGGTTCTTAAATTTTAAACAAAATTGAGAACTGAAATGTGTGGTTATGAAAAAAAAGGTTAATAACCGCCCAACACTGGTAAAAACCTGGCGTAATTTTATCTGGAGGGTACCTTACCCTCAGTCAAGTTTCTGCCTCAATGGAGGAGGTGCCTCCTGTGTAAGGTGCCTCCTCCCTTCTGAAATTCAATCACAACCGTCCGATTAAAATGTCAAACCCTACTCGGTAGATATCTACGCTGGGTAAGGACCTCGAATAGGGGGTGGTTCTGAGAATGAAGGCACAATGTGAGGTGGGCTGGTTTTGGGAATTTGGTTGGGGCCTTTGCTGGTCGCCCACCTCGCACTGGACTCTCATTCTCAGAATGGTCCCCCCTTCTTGGTCCTTAGTTGTTACCCACATATTCAAGGCAATGAATGGGATGGGCAATTTTTTAGAAGAAAATAAAAATGAAGGTGGGTTTCATTTGGATGGTTATTTGTACGATCTTTATGGGTTTCATGGGTTGGTTATTTGTATCATGGTCTTTATAACCTGCAAATAAGCTTCTTTATTTGGATGGTAAAATGAAGGTGGGTTTCATTTGGATGGTTATATGAAGGTGAGTTTCATTTGGATGGTTATTTGAAGGTGGGTTTCATTTGGATGGTTATTTGAAAGTGGGTTTCATTTGGATGGTTATTTGAAGGTGGGTTTCATGGGATGGTTATTTGAAGGTGCATTTCATTTGGATGGTTATTTGAAAGTGGGTTTCATTTTGATGGTTATTTGAAGGTGCATTTCATTTGGATGGTTATATGAAGGTGGGTTTCATGGGATGGTTACTTGAAGGTGGGTTTCATTTGGATGGTTATTTGATGGTAAAATATGTCATTTTATGTGCTACAAAGGAAACAAGAGCTAATTTTGTTTTCCCACTCTAGGTGAATTCAAATGTATTAAATTCATGTAGCAACAGCCTCTTGGCAAGGCCTTGGGTGAACCCGCGCACACATTGGTACCATGGTATAAGCCCCAGTTTATTGGCCTTTCCTTGTTAGGCAAGGATATTGTGTTTAGATTCATTATAGAGTATAGTAGCTTAGGGGAATTCGGCCCCCAGGGTAATAGGTCTATTTTTATATGAGGATTTTTGAAAAATGATATTTTGGCTTGTGTTGAAACTTGAGATTAGTTATTATAGAGTTATAATATCTTGAAGGATTTTGGCCCCTAGGGTAATAGGTCAGGTTAAGGCTTTAGGTTAAGTTTTGAGATATCTAAACTAGAGGTCCGGAAAATTGGATTTGAATCCAGACCTTAAAACCGTCTTTTTAAAGAATTGAAACCAGAATTATATGAATCGCAAAGTTCATATAATGTCGGTTGTGACCAGCACCCTAGTACCTTGGCCACTTTGAACACATGTTTGTTGAATAATTAATTAATTTTCAGAATTTCATTTCAACAAAAAAATATATTCACAAATATTCCATCAGATTCTTTATTTTCCTTCAGAAAAATATTTCTGAAGAAATGTTTTTTTGAAGATTTTGACATTTCTGAAAATAATATAATTAGTGTCAAACTGACCTAGGTATTATTACACTACTTTTTTCTTTCTTTCTTTCTGTCGGATTTTGTGAAGTAGGTGAAGTTGTGATCATCCATAGGAATATTAACCAGATTTGGATATTAATAAAAAAATGAAAGTAAAAACAATTAAGCACCCTTCTATATTTTTGTCTAACTTCTGGAACTTAATATAGAATCTAGATTTTTTTTTTTGAGAAAATGTGAAATTTTGCCACTGAAAACCCAACAACCTTTTTCTTCCATTTTGAAAAAAACAAAATCACCATTTGGCAAAAGTTTGCCAAATAAAAACATTGACTGTGAAGTTATTCATCTATTGTACAATGTGAATTCATACACAAAGTACTTAGAGCATCTCCACCCAAACCACCTATTTGGGCTTCAACCAATGTTTATCACATCCCTTTTTTTTCAATTGACAAAACTTTGCCAAGAGCAGAAATTAAAACCAAATTTTAGAAAACAAAGATTTTTGAGGCTTTTGATCACTATAGGCAAACAAAAACAAGCAAAAATCACCAGATTTCTACATTTGGTTTCAATAAGTAGCCCAAAACATAAAAGGATGATTAAAGATTTGTTGTTCATACCTAGTTTATAGCCACATCTTCCTATTGAATAATCACTACTTTGGTTGCATCACAAAATTGATAGAAAAAAAAAATGGTTTTTTCTCACATCCAAGATAGAGATGTTGTCATGTGGGTCAATCATTATAGCTGGCCAATCAAAAGCAATCATTCCATCTTGTGCATGTTTACCAGCCTTTTTTTCTTAATGATCTTGATTATAAGTACAAAATCACTTCATATTTTAAAATTTTAACGCGAACTTAAATGTTAAATTTTTTAAAAATGAAGTGATTTTTTTAGGGTTGCACACACCAAAATTGAGAAGAACAAAAAAGTAAAAACCTTCGGATTTCTATATTTGGTTTTCAATGTGTAACCACAAATATAAAAACTTGATTAAAGATTGTATTTATACTTGATTAAAGATCAACATAGCTTACATGTGATTGACTTAGAGACCAAAAATTCAAAGAAAAAGTTATCAGACAATAATTTAAGTGTGATGAAATCTGTTGTGTATCACCCCCACAAGTTTCACATAAATTGAATTTGTCAAACGTTCTTGTGAGTGAGGATTCAGCTCCTAGAACATGGGCAAAGAAAGAAGGATTGGAATTTGACTGCACGAGCTTTTCGTGCTGCGCTAGCTATTGTTGTCTGGTTTCCAGGGAACTTGAGGAAGCTTGTATTTTGTTAAAACCCATTGTTGTCAGGTTCTAGTTGATCCGTAAGATGCACGAGTGTACATGAAGTGAATTTAGCTATTAGGGACTTTTGTCATGCTGATGTAGCTTCCAGTTGCCCTCAATGGCATTCTTTGCTTTCATGTGGGTAGACTTTGTCTTTCTATCTGCATGAGGAAATGGGGAAAATCGAGAGAGAGAGAGAGAGAGAGAGGAAGAGAGATCTAACCTCTGATTGCTTGCTTTATGCTTCCTCTATAATGAGGTCAAAACCAGGAGTGTTGCGTGGTTCTCACTTTTTTTTTTCTTTTTTTTCAGGTAAAAATTGTCAGTTCAGTTCTCAAAACTGTTTTAAAGAACCTTTTAGATTCTCATTTTTTAAAAAGGAAAAAAAAGGTTTAGATAATTTTTAAGGGTTTCAAATTTTTGGAAAAGAAAATTCTCAATGGCTTTCAGTCCTGCTGGTTCTCATCAAAATTACAAGCCAAGGTTTTCAGTGACAGGTCCCAGAAATTAAAAAAATATCCAGAATATATTTTTTAATTATTTAATTTATTGTGAATTTTAATTATGTAATTAAAAAAGCCCCCTTTTGTTATAAAAGAGCCCGAAGTTTCTTTGTGAAGCTCTTGCTGAAAGAGCTGTTGAGGAGGTTGGTGCTGCCCAAACTAAAACCTAAACCTAACTACACACTAAACACCCCGAAAACCAGTGCTCACATGTTTTAAACTCATGAAAAGCTTCATCGGATACCCTTTGAGGTTTTTAAAAAGTTGGTTCTCAAAACCATTATCATGGTAAGTGAAAATCTCTGATTCTCATTCTGAGAACCGGATTGACAACCTTTTAAGGTGCTTACTGAAAAATTGAGAACAGCCCAACACCGGTCAAACCAGTGTTCTGAGAGTATCCAGTTGAAGGGGTTTCAAGGTTAGGTGTTCATAATCTAAAATAAGTTAGCACATTTCTGTTAAAAAATTGGCATAAGAATCGAATCATGGAATTAATCTTTTGTTAGATTTGAAATTCAAATCATGAAAATATATTCTTGAACAGAGGGTCAAGGTTTTTAAGTTGATTTTTAAAAAAAATTTGACAAGTGGATTAAATTTTATATTTAAATTGAAATTGAAATTAGTTGTTGAACTCCCAACCTATATAATCCTTGATTTTGTTTTGTTATAAAACTTTGTGCATAATTTTTTTGGAAAAAAATTCCTTTGCATTTGGAGTGAGCTCAATCTCATAAACTTGCCCAAGCATGGGTTTGCAAAGTGGAACCCACTCTCAAGGTTGGCAATGTAGACAAAGTAGGTGAATAGGTATCATTTTTTTTTCCCTTTCAAAATGCTTTATGCAAGGTAAGGGACCACTTCAATGATTCACATGTTTCAACCCCCTTGAACTCTAATAGGGACTCAAACTAGTGAAGCCCCTAAAAGTTGTGCCTTACTCTACACGTGCAAACCCTCAAAAAATCAAACCCCTGATTTTTATGTATAATCATGGTTCTCAAATATAATCATGGTTCTTTCATGAAACCTGGTGGTTCTTCAATTCTGATTTTTTTTCAAATGCCCGGAACTGTGGTTGTTTGACTCTGATTTTTTTTTCAAATATGGAGAACCGGTGGTTCTTTGTTCTTTGATTCTGATCTTTTTCAAAAATCTGGAAGCAAAGGTTATTAGAAAAATCGAAGACCTGTGATTACCAGAAAGAAAATCGTTGAAGTCTGCCAACTATGGCTCTCTTTGTTTTCTCCCCACAAAAATCCTTTGTATGGTTGCACTTGATTTTATTTTAGGGGCCAATTGGCAAAATTTGACCATAGAAAAAAGAAAACTTTTGGTTCAGCAAGCAGGGATTTTTTTTCTTTCTTGCTTTTGGTGGGTTTAGGGCTTAAACCCTAAACCCTAAATCAAAAGCCATTGTTTGATGTCTTCAGTGATTAGCAGATGGTGAATAGCCCTTCCACCACAACTGGTCTTCACTATGGATCCACAAAAAACAGTAGGTGGGTATTAGAAATTGCACCAAACCCTTGACGGGTATCAAAGTTTATAATAATGGTTATCAAAAAATCAAATACCCGATTTTGATATACATAACTACAGTTATCAAAAAATTATATGCCCATTCTCCATTGTTTTGAAAACTTCAAATATCCAGCTAAAACTTTTGGGTCTTTGTGAGTTCATCCATGAAACCCAGTAGTTCTTTGAAGTTTTTGAAATACCCAAAATCAGTGGTTCTTAGATTCTGAATTTTTTCAAACACCCAGAACCAGTGGGTATTACAAAAATCAAATACCCACAGTGGGTATTTCAAATTTTCTGTTCCAAATCTACACTAAAAATAATTTTTTTTTCCAAAATGTATTGCCTCTAAGTGTGAGGTGAAAATCACCAAAAAACCCTATTATTGCACATTTTAAAATAGGTTTTAAAGTATTCTCCTCATATCAAATTATTTCTTGCTCGAATTTGGTAAATAGCACCTATGCTATGTAGTGTTTTCTTAAAAACAATTTTGTGATGCAGCCAAGCTGGCAATAAATACATAAAAAGGTTTAGCCAATTTCTTCTACAAATGAATTATGAAAGGAAAAAGTGTAAGCTTCCTTCTATATTGTTGGCTACATACAAGAATGTAGGATAAAAATATGGTGACTATTCTGAATTAATTTTCAAAATATGGTGATAGAAAAACCCAAATATTACTTTTTGAAAAAAAACAATAATTTCAACAAGGGGCAAGATTTTGCCAAAAAAGAAAAACATTGATCCTATGTTGGCCATGAAACTTAATTTTCAAAATTTACAAATACAATATGTTTGTAAAAATATGTCACCAAGAACTAATCGTTATTCACATTGAACCGCCGTTGTGCAGAACTATGTATTATGGACGTTAAGTTACACTATGACCTCTTCAACACGTTGGTGTGTTCCACAACAAGTTACGCCTGTGAGGTTTGGGTGGACTCTAAGAAAATAGAGGCTATTGAAATAGTATATCGAGGGTTCCTCAAGTCCCTACTCGAGGTGCGAAAAACAACCAACATGTCCATCGTGCTGGTAGAATTTGGCAAATTCCCCTTTGAACACTTTGCATGGGGACAAACATTGCTGTACTATAATCATGTGAGCACGGTCACTAAAGACCACATCTTAAGAAAGGCATGGGAAGCCCAGCTCGTTATGTTTATTGCGGGAAAGAAATGTTGGGCTGGATTCGTGAAAAAATTGTTATTCCAGAATCAGCCCCAAGAGGTGGGAGGTTTTTTGCCTCCGGTTCAATCACCACTGGAAACAACACTTTAGCTTGTAACCATCCATGTGCTCCAAGCGGGGACTACTGAACTACTGTTAGGAACAGTTCTTGGGTCAACGCACATACATCTGACCTGTCTAACAAGGTTAGTGCAGCTAGTTAGTGATAGATCTATGACGAGAGGCCCGATCAACTAGGAGGTTGGGACCCCACCCCCTCCAAGTTTTCCCCACATAATGTTGAATGCAAAAAAGGTGAAGGATAATATTTGACTGGCTTTCATTGAAAATCTATTTTCCAATCACGAGATTGGGACTAGCGTGCAAACAAGATACTTGCTCTTCAAGGGTATGTCGTACGAAAGCGAAAGATACTTGTGTGACATCAATTGTGTCCAACTGCGGAAAACTCTAGCCCGATTTCGATGTGACAACACGCAGCTTGAGGCAGTGCTAGGTGCGTGAAAAGACGTGCCATACGTAGAGAAGCTTTGTCAAGGCTGCAACTTGGGGAAGGTAAAGGATGAAGAGCACTTGCTCCTTATCTATCCAAATACACAGAAAATTAAAGAACGCTTTTGTTCAACCCTACCCCTCACCCACACGAGCACTCTTGCTGAACTCATGCAGACTACGAACATGGTCGCCCTAGCCAAATTTGTGGCATGCTGCTAATACCAGAGGACAATCTGTCCTCCATGATCTACCTTTCATCTAATGGACTCTCTGGTCCCAAACGGACGTAAAATTGTAGAGAGTAAACAATAAACAAATATAATTTGAGTTCACCATTTTCCATTTACCCTATGATTGCACACTTCATTGCACAGAAAATACCCTATTGCAACATTCCACCATGCATACCATAAACCTTCCATTGCACAACTTATACCCAAAATCAATATCTTTCTTGAGAATTTTTCAATATACTCAAATTGGTGATCATCTGCATGAAGCTGTAGAAAAGTGAAGATCATTCATAAGAAGATTTAGCCAAATCTGGCTATAAACCAGATATGAAACACAAATCTTTAATCATCCTCCTATATTATTGGCTACATATTGAACATCAAATGTAAAAATCTGGCTATTTTCAATTTTATTTTTTCCTTCCCATCCAGTGATTGAAACTTTCAAAAAGCACTTCATTTTTGAATTCTTATTTCGCTTTTTGGTGAAATTCTGGTGGTGCAAAAAAGCCTGCCCAGGATTAGCATTTCATTTACAAGAACCCTAGTGCAAGGATAGGGTCACACAAAAAAAATTCACCAAATTTTTGGAGATGATAGAGAGTTTTCTTTTAAGAAAAGTGAAATCTACACACACACACATATATTGGAAATGAAAGAACCTTCATTTCCAGTTTTCTTTTAATTTTGAGAATTAAAAAAAAAAACTCCAGTTGTGGTTTTGCAAAAAATGTCAAAGAACTTTGTGTTTCCACACAATAACATGCAAGGAATTGGCAGTTCTATAGAAGGTTATTTGACCGGTTCTCAGATTTTTGAAAACTATGGTCATATATCAGGATCAGCTCTCAGAAATTTGGGAACCACGGTTATATGTCAGAGTCAGTTATTCAATTTTTAAAAAATCCATGGATATATATGCCCTTGATGATCTCCATGAGAACTGCCAATATCACTTTCCATGGCATGTCCTCTACTACTTGTAACAACCTCCAACAAGGTTCATAGTGAGTCTATTTGGGAGGAACACTTTACCAAGCTAAGAACTCGTGATTCTAGTAATGCCCTCAGCCTCAAGTGTGACCCTACACAAAATGACACCAGGGAAGGCTGATCTGCTTGACACACTCTCAAATATAGTGTTTCTTTTACTGGCAAATTTTTGACAAATTTTGACCTGAAAAATATGGTTTTGACCTAATATTCAAAGGATTCTTCATGCAAAAAAAAAGACCAAAATTCACCAGCTTTTGAATATTTATTTTTATTCCAAATCACCAGATTTTTATGATAAGTTCCAGTAGGTAGCCAAGAATATAGAAGGATTCTGTTTTTCTTTTTACTTTCATTTCCAGTATGTAACCAAATTTGGCTAAATCATTTTGTGAATGATCGACACTTAGGCTACATCACAAAATCCTTAAAAGAAACCATGCTCTCATATATATATATATATAATGTATAACACCTAAGTAGTTTTTGACTCACTTCAACTTTTGTCAACAGAAGCAAAGCATGAATCTCTCATGATGTGGAACCAAAAGTCTCTAATAATTTTCATTCACACGAGTAGTTGACATAACAAACATTTGTGACAAATTTGTCACATGTGGTTCTAGCACACACACCACATGTAGGTTGATGTCCCTTAACAACATCATCATCATGTCACTATGGTGGAACCATCTCAAGTAGTCGGCTCCTTGTTTGCTCCAATCCAAATTCTCGTAGGTAGAGAGAGAATTTCTATTCCCAACTGTGTTTATCACCTTTTGTGGGGACATAGTGAAACAACAACTTCATGGCCAACTTCCTTCTACTACTTCAAGAATCTAAATTCTTGGAGTAAAAGCATGTGCAAGGAAGTTGAACCAAATTTATTGTTTGAGCTTGAATATGCATATGAAGTTTTTAAAAATACGTACATATGTGGTCTTAATGCTTGGACTTCAATATTCCTTCTTCATCTTTTGTTTCATACAAGACGATTGAAGTCAATTTTTGCACAAGCTCTAGACATAACACGGGAAGCCTTTGTTCTCATAATTTAATTCATATTCAATCAAGTACGAAGACTCTAGTTACATGGGTCCCCATATGTCCATCGACTACTATGTGTTTTGACCATGAAAATGGAACCACTTATGACACAATGTTCCTATGGTGGTGGACATTACATGTTATTTCCCTAATCTCTAGATTACACAAGCTACCTTCAAGGCCTCCAAATGCCTTAAAACCTAGCAAGTGTTCGTGATGTTGTCGACACCATGAGTCCTTGAGTGAGGACTTGGGGGTTTAATGGTTTATTTGTTTCATTCCCATGCAACATTCCCAACCACTATATACCATGGACTTTGGAAATTGATTGGAAAATTTCATGAAGTCATATGCGTGGATTAATATTAATATAATTGAACAATTGCACCACACTTGACCAAAGGGGAAGGGAAATTCAATGAAATGGAACTTAAGTCTTGGTGATGGCACCAAAAAAGGAATAAATCAAATGTGCATATATCTTGGGGGACCTTCTATACCTTAAAATAAATCAAAGGCTTTCATGTGAGGTGATGATTTCAAATATCGCCTTTCCTTCTGCACATGCAAAGATGTTGCTCCTTCCATTGAATTGAAAACCTGAGTAGCCTATATGATTTCAATAGGGGCTTACAATACCGACATCCGTCATAATAGAACACAAGGCGGCTTCAAGACAATGTGCTGAAGTTTCTTAGGGGCTACCTAAAAATACCTAAACCGTAGAGGATGTTAAAATTTTGAAGGAGGATTGAAACAATAAAGTAGTCTTCAGTTTCAGTCTCACTTCGATCCTCATGGTCCTACTCATTTGCCCTTTTTGAGCTATCTGAAAAATGCAGAAAAAGTGAGGACCATTTCTCAAAACACAAGCAAATATTGATTACCATAGTCATCTTTCTAAGCATGCTATGATCTATCTTCATGGCCATTGACTAGGTTGTTTCTTTGTAGTGGGCTTAATTATCTTAGGCTTACTTATCTATCTATCTAGGGGCTACTTCCTTGCTTACTAATGAGCCATTTAAGGATTACATAAGGAGCTATTTAAGAATTATCTAGGGATTTCCTAAGTTAGGGTTCACCTAGGGATTACTTATAAGATTACATGGGAGATTATTTAATGAATACATGGGGTTTAGGGATTACGTAGGAAATCATTTAGGGACTATTTTGGGCTATTTTAAGGTTACCTAGGTTATTTCAGTTCTTTCCTAAGGACTTCTTAGACGAAGGGATCACTAAAGGATATTTATGACCTTACATAAGGGATTATTTAGAAACTACATAGGGGATTATTTGGGGGTTGCCTAGGGATTATTTGAGAAATCACTTAAGGATTTCTTAAGTTATGGGTTACAAAGGGGATTTTTTTGGATGATTTAAAGGGTGGGGGGCTATTTAGGAAATTACTTTGGGATTTCTAAAATTAAAAAATATTTAAAGGGCTGTTCAGGAAACTAACTAGGGACTTCTTAAGTTAGGGGATACC
>Ga0116227_10005285_pt1 | contig 27348 bp, 23 predicted proteins | sample S1TSphgellanicum_FD_89693 | JGI IMG/M metagenome (GOLD analysis project Ga0116227, IMG submission 89693) | Host-associated microbial communities from peat moss isolated from Minnesota, USA - S1T2_Fb - Sphagnum magellanicum MG | ecosystem: Host-associated > Plants > Peat moss > Unclassified...
AATGTTCCTTGCATAGTACAGTGTAGAAATTGAAACATCATTATGCAAGATTTAATGCCATGCCAAAAGAAAAGAAATGTTGCATGGCATGATGATGGAACTTCAACTTTTTTCTTATCAACACAATATTATCATGAATGAAGATGCAAAGCTAGAGATTAGTAGCTTACATATCAACAAAAAAATTATTAGGTTTAAATGACGATGAATGATTTGCATGCCACTTCTACTGTAAAAGAATCATGTGTAACTCAATATGTCAGTTATATTACTCTAGGCTTCAATTCCACTAACAACTTTTCCAAACTGACTTGACCCATGTCTGAATTTCAAAAGCAAGACAAAGTATATCAAACAAAACCATTGAGAGAGCCAGTTGAAAAAATCCCATTGCACCAACCACCCACTTTGAAACCCTAACCCTAACCAAAACACCGCACTTTAAACCCCAAACCTAATGGACATAATAAACACAGAAGACACCCGAATTTTGGCATAGGACACAAACATGTTCAGGGTTCCATGTTCCTTGTTAACCAAGCTTTTGACAGGGTGTTGCTTAAAAGAACTTCCATAGACAAACAACAGATCAAGATTAAGCAGACCAGAACAAGATGCATGTTACAGTTGAAACAACTTTGCAACACTTAGATGAGATACCTAGCAGCGAGAGACTTGATGACCTCCTTTGCAGCTCTTGATTTTATAGCCTCATCGGTAGCCATGGAAATGGCATTTTGTAGCTGTTGTTGAGAGTGATTCTCTTGGATTTGGAACTGGCAAGTCATACTTTCAATCTAGTGAACAAAAAAGCATACTTATAAGCCATTGATGGCATGTTAGTAGCAACAATAAAATGTTGTCAGTGCCACTGTCAAACTATTACCACAAGCGACCTGGCAGAAATTATGGTCAACAACTGCTGCTACACATGTTGGGACCAATTGCTACTCTTTGTCTCCATGGCCTAGCCTTCCTTGATCCCCATCATCCCAAGTGAAGAGCTTTCCAGAAGAGCAGTTGCTTGCGCTTAAATACCCAACCATGACCTCAACAACCATAACAATATGCCAGACCCCACATGCTGCCTATACAGTTTTCAATCCCTTCAGAAAAGCTCTTTGGGCATAGATGCACTCTTCCTATCTCCATGTCCAAGCACACCAAATGTCCCATTGCCAAAGGTAAAAAGCTGTCCAGCAGAAGTGACTAGCACTGTGTACCAAGGCCCACAAGATTCAATTAGAAGAGGAGGCCACTGAGAAAATCATGTTTTAGCTAGGATTTCTGACGATTAAGTTTACAATAGGAAGAAACCTATTTGGCAAATTATATTAGCACTATGCAGAAATGCATACCTGTCCTCTATTGATCAGCAACTTCTTCAGCCTAGGGCTAATTAGGGTTCCTCGCTTGCTAAACTCGTCCCTTGCTTGTTGCAAGCTAAATACGGTCTGCAAATCTACAATATTCTTTTATGCATCATTACCTGAAAAATAGTTTTTGCAACCATTCACACATGTAATATTCATAAATATGAGAACCCAGACAAACAACACAATATACATTGAAAATTAGAGGGCAAGATGAGGGCAGCCTAGGTTTAGGGTTTAGTGTCACTCATAATGTGTAACCCTATAAATGGAACACAATGAGCTTCACTCATAACATGTAACTATGTAAATGTACAAAATAAATGCAATAGACCTTCTTTCAAGTTACTAACAATGCATAAATGGGATTGGAATTGCAAATGGGCATGTTACCTAAAATGTGCAGCAAGATTTCTAACACAGTGGGCAAGGTAAATGCAAAAAGATCAAGGCATGTTGCCAACCCCTAAGGCATCACTTTCACTTGGCACTATTTGTTCTATTTCAACACCACCAATTTCCTTTGGGATTTCTTTTACCATGGCAAGCATATCCATTGTATGAGGTGGTTAGTAAAGGGCAATGGACTGAATAATATTCTTGGGTGTATCCTCCAATGGAACCTAGATAGGAAGTTTGCAATCTAACAAACCCTATGACTGTGCTAGTTTTGAAATTGGCCCATCAACTACCATGTTACAATCTTGGATATTTTTGCACAACAGTAGCCTACATTGATCTTCACCATCTCCAATTGGTTCTAGGTTGCTTGTAGTTAGCAAAATTGTGCAAGATGTTAAGAAATGTTAGTTCAGACCTAGGACACCTAAACATAACCATCTCTTTAAACTTAACCACCTTTGGTGCAATTTAACGACACATTTTCACTAAACATAAATGATTTTAAATTGGAAATGGAAAAATATCTGCGCCATGAGTAATCCAACCACTATAATGGTCTTTTATATATTTCAACAAACGTATTGCTACAACACATCATTTTCATTTGGAAATCTTTCCTTTTGTTGCCACAACTGGAGGAATTTCCTTTTGTCTCTAACAACCATTACTTGCATTGTTTTACATTAGAGAGAATATATCCAAGCAATATATTAATCCCACCAAAGCTCCATGTGGCCTTTCAATGTTTCAAATGCCACTTCCACATGTTGCCTCCATTCTTGGCCTGAAATAGAATGAGTCATACCGCTTGCAAACAAAAAAACCCCCTCCTCCTGTAACATATGTTTGACTACACACCAGAGGTGAGCATTAAACCTTACTTGTATCCATTTGAGGATGTTATCCATCATCCCTCCTTTAATAGGGTCAATCAATGTTTATCCAGTCCTTTGTGCAAACAATAATGTTTTCAGCAACATCATAGTGAATGGCGTTGGTCGCAATGGATTTGATTTTTTCCATGTTGCAAATTACTATTACCATAGTATTAGCTTCCTATTTGTTATGTGTCCATGGGATTGGTGGTAGAATTGTTTATAGAAGTGGCATAGTTGTCGTGATGTGATACATAAGATGCCACCCCCAAGTTATGTGTTCCATGCGAGGAGCAATTGTGTGTTCTCAAATCACCATTTTCTTTGTTACGAATTCATTGACTTTTTGTTCTTATTTCTCCTTCCACTATATTTATAGGCCCATGATTGTTTTCACAAGTAGTTTGTGTTCAACATATTCAATCAAGGCCCATAATTCCTCATCCACAATATCTCAATTACGAACATGTTCAACAAAAACAATGATGGCATTCTTGATCGTATCATTGAATTGCTTCGATTTCTAAAAAAACACATCCACCTTACCATGTTATTGTCTGCTACATTTTAGAACAACATCCTTGTAACATAGATTAAATGTTCTTACCGATTCTATAAATGCCCAACTCCCATATGAGCTCATAAAATTGTCTTCATCATAGTCCTCCCATTTTCCATCCTCAAACATTCTATATTGAGACAATATGGATTTGAAGCCTTCAATTGTATCCTTCTCCCAATTGTAGTTTTGTAACATGAACAAAAGAGGAACCCATTTCAAGAAAGGAAGGCAAGGAGGGGGTTCCTAGTTTATCAGAACCTTTTGTTCTACTGTAACATCAATAGATGCCATGGTAGCCTTACGTTCTACATCAATTACAACCAATTCCTGGCTAAATAAATGCCCAAATTATAGATTAACACCCTGACCTCCAAAGCTAAATAGTCCATGAAGAACATAAGTGGATGGAATAGACAAAATTTCAAATGCATTTTTTACAATAGAACCTAGTTGATTTCAAATGACCCTAAATGTGCCCATGCCCTTGTCTTCACTAGCTATATTTGTTAGTCTAGCTCCGACATCACCATTTCCACTTTCTTTTGGGCCATTAGTAAGAACATTCGTTCCATTCACTCTTTTTTCAATGCCAAGGACTATAAAGGTAGGTGAAGTGAGGTTTACCACATCATCATCCACCTCTTTGTATTGTTTTCGCAACTATCAATGTTTTCTATTTGAAGTTGAAAGATTTTGGTTTTTGGTGCGATGGATATGTGAATTAGTTAGCTCTTCAACTACAACATCCTCTTTAAACTCCTCTCCATTTCTCTTGTGCCTAGTTTTTGAACGTTTATTTGTAACAACATCATCATCTTGTCTACACTTACAATGTTTTACATCATACCTAGCACCTGGGTGTAATCCTTTTAGGGTTTTGAACCAACAAACCTACTTAATTAACTTATGACTTGTTGGAATGTTTTGATTTTGCTTTTGATCAACTTTTAATTGGGTATTCAAAAGCAAATATATGATTACCTTACGATCTGCCAACATTTGCTTCAACTTCTTATTCTCTTTGGGAGACTTAAAATTAGGGTAAATAGGTAATTGCACACGCTTTGTTGAGTCTGGATAAAATGGTGCATTCATGCAGCCCCTATGTTGGTGTTTCGAAAGCCTTAGCTTGCTAAGGCCATTCCCCACCGTAATAGATGCAAACCATGTTGCATTGCCCTTTTGGTATTTTTTTTAACATCAGTATATGTTAGCTCCAATTGAAGGATTTCCTTTAGTAACATATTTAAACGAGTGTAAAAATGTTTTTTTAATTTTACTACCTCTTTCTAAACTTAATATTTTTCTTTAAACTCAACAACCTCTCTCTAAGCTACCACAAATGTTGCAATGGGTTTTAGCACAAAGTACTTATTTTTTGGTGATAGATTCTAATTTCAACTCATTGTACATTTTTATAGTGACAAACTCATCCACCCATTTCTCGTATCCCATGAAGACACAATAATGCACCAACCCATCTATAAGAAAGTTTGTTTCAACTTCTAAAGATATTTAATTATGTTCCTTGTTTTCCATGTTTTGTTGTGCTATGGAAAAACCTAAAACTTGTGTAAACATAACTTTGTAACATTTGGAAGATGAATACATATTACAAATTGAACATTCCATTAAAGCTATAGGTGTAAAACTACATTTGTGACAGTTGTAGTTCAAATTACAAATTATTTAAAGTTAAAACTTGAATTACAAATTGTGAATTACAATTTGTTGAAGAAAAAAACTTTGTAACATGCACATGACTCTTTTATTAACATTTACCCACTACAATGTGTTTCTTCGATAAAACATTTTTGTGCACTCCCACTTTGCTACCTCCATTACCTTCAGTTTTTGAAATTGGTTTAAGGTTATAGGTTAGCGGAATAAATCATGGCTTGACATGGGCCATGCCAGGACATGGCATGTGATGGTCCCATAGATTCGATGGGATGGGGGGGACGTTACATGGGGTGGGGGTGTAACATGCCCACGTGGCAGTTATGCCAACAAGGTGTTGGGTTATGGGCAGACAAAGGGTTATTAACATCATGGATAGGGTGGTAATACTTTTGTATTGGACCATTCATTTCCTTTTTCATGTTTATTTTTTTCGAAAATAGGAGGGTTTACATGATAGGTTATCTAAGCCATAATGGGTGTTGGGTCACATTAATTCACAAATTAACACCTGTCAACCCCAAAAATTATCAATGTTGGGTGGATATCCTGAAAATCTTGATATCCAAATAACACTTAAAATATCATTTATAATTTTTTTGATATTTGAAATGATATTTTTATCCACAAATCTCATGATTTTGAAATCTAATCATATAACATCTAGACATGATTAAAAAAATTGAAGTTTTGATATCTAAAAGGGGAGTTTATAATTTAGGGTGTAAGTTGTAAGTCCTTAGAAAGGGGGAGAAAAGTGGGCGTTGCCTCTAAATTTTAAAAACCTTAAAACCAGAATAAAAAGGGTTTTGAGTTCTAATTTGGGCCCCACATTCTATTTTGGCTCCTCTTTGCAATTCATGTTGCTTATTTTCATGCTAGTTGTTGCTCCCCTCTTCATGTTTGTTGTTGCTCATTTTTTAATTTATTGTTGTTTTTCTTTTTGCATTTAATATTACTCTCCTCTCATGTTTATTGTTTCTTTCTTCGTGCTTGTTGTTGTTCCCTTCTTCACACTTGTTGCTACTCTTTTTCTTTGCAATTCTTTTTTTTTCTTTGTATTTGTTGTTATTCCCCTTTTTACATTATTGCTACTATTTTCTTCACATTTATTGTTTTTCTTCCTTGCACTTGTTGTTACTCCCCTTTTCACACTTGTTTTTCATTTTGTGTTTACTGCTACTCCTTTATTCACATTTGTTGTTGTTCCTCTTACTAGGTACAAGTTCGTTTGCTATTATTCCTTTTCACGCTTGTTGTTACTCCTTTCTGTGTCGTTGTTCCTTGTGTTGTTTTTTGTCGAAATAGCTTGTACTAACCCCCCACCCTTCCTTCTTGTAGGTCGGGAATCATTGGGAGTCAACAATTGAATGACCTTTTTTTCAAATAAACATTATTTCTTTTTTAATTTTTTAATTTTTTTTTTTTTTGGGTTCATTTTGTGTAATTTTTTTTTTTTGTGGTCTATGGTGCAAGGCTTGTTATTATTATTTTTAGAAACAAACATAATATTTTGAATAAAATTTTCAATAGTTTTGTATCTTTACAATTTTGTATTTATGCTTATAAATGTTTTTCATCATACTTAATTGTGCATAGGAGTATCATCGCATGACACATCAACACATTGCATTTGTTTGTTTATTTTTCTCCACCTTTTAGCCTTGTAAAATAGTTGTGAAAAATGGAAGGGTCAAATGAATATGATAGTCAAATAATGCAAAATGAAGAACCTATAATATGCATAAATGAAATTAAAATTGATCAAGTAATGGAAGAAAGAAAAAATCAAAGCTTGCAAACTAAAATTAGTAGAATTTCAAGAGTATGTGAAAAAACTAATGAAGAAAAACAAAATACATTTTGGAACAATTGCAAATTCAATTTAAAAATGGCATTGTCATAATAGAAATGTTATATGTTTGTCTTTTTATTATGTTAATCATAACTCAAAAATAAACCTTGATGCTCCTCAAATGATGTTTTGTTTGTTATGTCATTTTTCAACCTGTCTTTTCTTTAAATCCAAGAATATAGTTGGGGAAAATTTAATATCATATTATAAGACAAATGACATAACATCTTTGTAGAATTAACATCTTGATGTAGACCATTTAGTAGTTTTCAAAAAGCTTGAAGAAGAAATTAATAATCAAGGGAAAGAAAATTTTGAAAAACAACCTATGAAAAAAAGACCCAATATTTTTTATTTGTTTATATCTTGTTTTTTTGCTTCAAAAGAACCTTTCAAAAAGGATGATGTGGAGCGAAAAATGTTTATGGAGAATCTTGAACTTTTGATACTGAAAAATCATTTGCTTTTACAATTTGTAGAAAGTGTGGTTAAAATGTTTGATGTTGCAAAATTGTGTTTTTGTGTTCAATTCACTTTTGAAAAAAAATTCACACATTATTTTGCTTAACTAGGTGGAAAAAACTAAGCAAACATATGTTTTGCCTTTGTTAGATGAATGTTATTGTGGTACTACCAATTTTGATCTATGGATGTCCAAAGGTGCAAATGATGTGTTTACCCAATTTGTCATAAATTTTTTGGGATCTAATTGGAAACCAAAACAAGTAACTTTTGGTTTAGTTGAAGTTGTTGAAATTACATGACAAGCATTGGTTAGAAATCTCATTGATCTTTTGGATGCATATGGTTTAAAAAATGAGATAGCAACATATGTTAAAGATAAGGGTTCAAATTTGAATACATTAACTAATGTTTTGAAATTTATTGTTAAATGTGAAACTTTAGGTTTAGAGGAAAGCCTTTAGGGAACTTATTTTGATCATGTTGTTTTTCCAAAACATGCCAATATGCCACAATAGGTAAAAAAAAGTTTGCAAAAGCTTGAAATATGTGTCTATTAAATTTGCAAAAATGCATTACTTGGCCAAAGAAATATGGTAAAGGTTGTCAAGAATGGAACAAAGCTTGCATTGAAGCTAATTTGAGGGTTAAAAATTTGATTACTCTAGTGAAAATTAGGTTAGTTCTATTTTTAATCATTTCAATTTTTGTTCCATTTTTGCAAGTCTTTTGTTTTTGGTAATTATAAATTGTAAGTTGTTTTGTTGATATTTGATCTATTTATGTAGGTTTGCAAGTAAAAAATAAAATTGTTATTTCAAAAAACACTTTAATTCAAGGGAACAATTTTTTATTATTATAATTAACAAACTATAGTGAGGATTATTGGCCATGTCCCTCCACCCTTAACCTGCTACATATGTCAAATTATTGTTAATGTTTTGTTTCTAGTTGTGAGTGCTTATGTGTTGAACCAATCTCATAAACATTAATTACGTTTTAATGTTTTGAATGCAATAATTATTATGAATTTAATATTTAAAATAGAAATTGGAATTTCTAATAGTTTGGAGGATTTGATTGATGATGATTTTATTGTAATTTTGGAGTCATCATTGCTTACATCTAACATTATGAAAAAAAATGTGGGGATTTAATTTATTTTTTTTCATTCTTAAAAAAATATGAAAAGTGTAAAACACATAACATGTTGTTCCTTATGTTAAACCTTAGGTTTAAAAGTCTATGGTTGGTTTCATTTGCTATTGGTTGAAAACATGTTGTTCCCATTGTAAAAGAGTATGGTAAATGATCCTTAATTCCTCTTTTTTTAAATGCTACTATATCTTCCACTCTATGGTAGAATTTGGACTTGTGCTAGATATGGAAATTGATGAAAAAAATAGTCTTGACATTTTTGAGATGTGAACCAATGAAGGAGGTGGTGAACAAGGAGTTACAACTATTTAAGAGGTTTCAAGTGGATGTGAAAGACATAAAATGTCTTTTAGAATGGTGGGTGAAATATGAATATTTGTTTCCAACTGTGGCATTTATTGCTCATTAGATTCATGGCATTGTTGGTTCTCAAATAAAAATTGAGAGGATTTTTCATTGGCTAGAATATCTACAAATTTGAAGAGATATTGCTTGCAATTAGATAATCTAGATAAAATAAATTTTGCTAGTAAACATTGGCCTAATGATCCTAGGTTGGGTTATAGTTCACCTTTTAGTTTGATAGAGTTGATTGAAATTGATGTTGCCTTATAAGAAGAATAAAGCAATATGAAGGTGAATTTGAACAAAATGAAAATTTGAACTTGTAACTTTATTTGAATGTATTTTTGAAGAGAAAAATGTTGTATTTTGTTATTTGGATTCCTAGGATATTCGATGGATATTATTGTTGGTGGATATCATTGTTTAAAGTTCAAAAACAAAATATGTAAGACAAAAACATTTTGCAAAATTGGAAAGTATGTAATTTTTTGGCTCTTTCAACTTTGGTCCATTGATACACCTTGAAAAAATGAATCCAATTTCTAGAAATGGGGGATACGTGTTTTTATGAATGAAAGTGAAATTGTAATGGAAGAGAGAAGTGAGGAAGAGACTTTTAAAAGGTCTAAAACATTTGGTAAACTTTCAATTAGAAAATGAAGATGCAATGCAAACCATATATTTTTAAAACATGAACAAAAAGCTAGTTGGAGACCCCGTGGAATAAATTTTCTAACTTGGGTATTTCTTTGTGTCTATGATGGGTCAAAAGTTAATGTCAAGATGCCACAAGTTATGCATTGTATCATGTGTTGCAATAAACTAATTGGTCCTATGACATTAAATAGATAACAAGGTTAAGAAAATGTATAGTTTCATATTTCAAGAATAATGAGATAATTGCATTGAAAATATGTGTAAATGTAGAGCATGGATTGCAAAAAAAATTGAAGAAAAAATGAACAACATCATGAAAAGTTCAATGGAAATACAACTTGTAAAAAAAAGGCTTGTAGTTAGTGTGATTAAAATGTCTAATTATTTTGGAACCATAGAACCTTTCAAAAAAAATAGTGTGCATTAAAAAAATAAATTAAAGAACTTGGGTCTTCTTGTTGTTAAAAATCATTTAGCCATTCAATTTGTTAAGAGTATATGGTTGAAACATTTAGTAATGCAATTATGCCCTCATGTTGTTTTTCCTTCCCAAAAGACCTTTAATAAAAAAATGTTATTAAATCTAGTTCAAAAAGCAAAACCAACATATGTTTTATTAATTTTGGCAAATTTTATTTTTGCTATTATAAGTTTTGATCTTTAGATGTCCAAAGGGGCAAATGATGATTTTTCATTGGTTGTGAAATTCTTAAAAAAGGATTAGATTTCCAAACATATTACAATTGGTTGTTTTGAAGCATTTGAATTTTTAAGGCATATATTGGCAAAAAAATTACAAAACCTTTTACAACAATATTGATTGACAAAGAAAATTATTGCTTATGTTAAAAATGAAGGGTCAAATTTGAATATTATGACAAATGCTTTAAAGTCAGTAGGACTTCAATTGTGAATCTTTGGGTGTGGTGGAAAATTTTTAGGGCACATATTTTGAACATGCATTTTTTAATGCTTATTAATATGCAACTATTGATGAAAGAATGTGCAAGGGCTTGATATATGTTTCCATCAATTTGCATTGGTAGATTTGCACAAATGTATAACATAAACAAAAGATTGAAATAAGGAAGACAAGATTGGAAGAAAGCTTGCATTTATACAACCTAAGGCCAATTAAACACATTGGAATCAAAACAAGGTAAAATGCAAGTTGTCACAGTCTAGTTTTTTGGTTTTTTCTTCTACCATTTTGAATTTTGTTATTGCAAATTTTTGTTTTATGATTAGAGATTTGGTTTGTGTAAGTTTATAAGCAAAATGATCTAGTTTTAAGAAGCTCGTGAATTCAAAGAAAACATTATCTTTTGTTACAAAAGGCAAACTTGTTTTAGAGTCATTGGTATGTACCAACCATAGTGAACTAACACCCATTAGTGCACCATGAAGGATGAATTGTTAGTGGTTAGGAAATATTTTTCTATTGGGTTCCAATTAGTTAACCATGGTGGTTAATTTAGTTGTTTTTTTCCCCTCCTACTTATTAACAACCCACTAACAACCCACTAGCAAGTTGTTATTAAGTAGGTAGTAGTAAAAAAACACTTACCTATGTATAAACCATTTACTTACTTAGTGGCTACTTTTTTTTTTACATTTTTACCTATGTAGGAGACCTATTTCCTATAAAATTGGTTACCAAGGCGAAACCAAATATGAACTAAGTTGAGGTGCATCCACAACTAATAATAATGGGCATTGAATGGATGGTGCATTGGTGGGTGTTGGTTCACTATGGCTGTATGTACCTTCTTTTCTCTCAAGGTATATATTACAAATTATTGTAAACATTTTGTATTTTGTTATCATTATTTGTGTTTTAAATTAATTAAAGGGTCATTGGTTGTTGAGTGATGCTTTCACTTTGAAAAAAAAGGTGTTTTGTAATTTGGGGCTTGCAACTATGTTTTTGAATTGCAATGACCATTTGCACCTCATTGTATTTCTACACCCATGAGTGCCATCGGATAAATTGCATGAGTTGCAAGAGATGCAATTCACTATATATACGATTTCACTCTAGTGCAACTCATTACAATTATGTCACAACAATTCCTTTTCAACTACTATGTAATTCCCCTATGACTATGACCATGATGTCATGTTAATGTCATTTTTCATCCATTCATCAAATTTAACACATGGCACTATGAAATTTTTTTAGTGAATTTTTTTTTGAAATATTGATATCCATCATCCATTATGATTATTCATTTTAAATGGTTTAAGATTATGACACATGGCATAATCAAAAGTTGCCACATGGCACATTAATTGAAATTTGGAAATAATTATATATATAAACACCTAGGTGGGTTAGTACATAGCCATAGGTAAGTAAGTCAGTCGCTTTTACATACCAACCTACTTACCTAGGTAGGTAGAAAAGTAGGACCTATTTATTTAGGTAAACAAGTAGGTTTAAAGGTAGAAAGGTAGGTGAACTAAATATTAGGCACATAATTTTTAAATTTTTGTTTTGTGTTTTGCTTTTAGGGTTAAGTTTTTATGAGTTCATCTCAACATAACACATGTATTTTAATGTGAGAATGCAAAAGAAGACACTTCATTTATATAATTTGTGAGAGGAAATCTTGAAGACAAAACATATGGGTTAAATCTTTTAGTGGCATTTTAGTCGCAATTGAGTTGCAACTACAAAAAATAATTTTCCACATGCTTTGTGTTTGATTTTAATTTTGCAATTAATCTGAATTTTATAATTAATCATCTGACAAATTATTTCAATTAAACATCTGATAATTAATTATCTAGATTGATTATTTGAATAAGTTATATAATTAAAAATTATTTATTTAGTTAATTCAGATAATTAATCATCAAAATATTAGATAATTAATTATTGAAACAACTATCATATGATTAATTATCAAAATAATTATTTTGATAATTGATGATCTGAATTGAAATAAAATACAATAATTATTCTCCTAATTCTTAAAAAATGATTATCTAAATTACTTGAATTAATTGATCAAATTTGAATAGTTAGTTAGTGAATTTAGATAATCATTTATTAAATAATTATTTATCCGATTTTAGATATTTATTTATTTATTATCTGAATTAACTAACAAAGTAATTATTTAAATTTGATTAATGAATTCATATGAATATTTTATTATTCAATTTAATTAGTTTTTTAGTAATTAATATAGTGCATATTAATTATTAAATTATTAACACATAATTCATTATAAAATATTCATGAATAGACATGAATTTGAGTAGAAGACATTGATGTATATAGAGGCATATCCATATGTACACCTTTATTAAATGTTTAATAGAATATATACATTTCTTTTAATTTCAATTCAAAAGTAGACTTTCACTTTTTATAAAATTCTATGGTTTGATATGTATGTATGCCAACATGATATTGTGAGCTACAATGTAATGGAATATTATTAATACAACATTTGAACACCAATCACAAAAAAAAAGATTAAAATATTTTAAAATTAGATATTTAATTAATTATGAAAAAATTAATTATCTAAATTAATTATTTTCTCAAAAAATTGAATTTGATTGATTAATTTAGTTTAAGGGTTAATTATTTAATCTGGTTTTTACTTCATATGTAATTAAATAAATTAAGCCATAAATTAATATTTAATATTTAGTAAAATAATTTTAAATATAATATATTAAATAAACCACAAGATGCAACCCTTGTGGGTGCCAAGGAACTATTTACAAAAGAATAAACTATTATCAATTTTGCACTTGTTCATATAGCCTAAAAGAATTCTCGGTGTATAAGCTTGAATACCTTGATGTATCTATGATATAAATAATTTAAATATATTTTATGTAACATTGGGATCCAATTTGAGGTTTACAAATTCACACTTTATATGGATAGTGAATTGGTAATATTTTATTAGTTGTCATTATTATGGCCATTGTTATTAGCTCAAAACATTAGTTGCAGGATGGTGTGGTCTTCGCAGACATGATTTCTTACAATGTTTGCATGTAACTATATCCATGAGCCTTAAACTAAAGGAAGAAATGAATAGTTTTCATGTTTTGGATGCTTTGACTAATAATGATTTAAACTTGGGTATTGAGTTGAGAACTTTTGCAAGGAACATAAAAATGGAAGTTTGTGGGGTCATTCAATTTTTCCTTTCCTTCAAAGCTTGAGCACAATATGTTATATCTAATGTTCAATCCTAAATTCAAGAGTTTGAAATTGATTTCTTCTTTTATTGGTTGTGAACAATAGTCGGCCATACTTCTAGAACATGATAGGAGATCCTTGTTCCCTATATGCTTTTGAAGTCGTATTATCACTTGTATCCATTGTTTAAGATTGAAAGTTTTTTACTAATAGAATTGATGAAAATAACAATCTGGACATCCTTGAAATGGTAGCAAACACCCACGAACCTATGAAAAAGCTTGTAAATTGAAAATTGTTAATATTTTGAATATATCAAGAGGATGCAAAAAAATCCATGTTCCCAATTGTTGGTTTTTTAGGTTGACAAGTACTAGAGATTGTAGGTTTTGCAAATTGAAACAAAGAAAATATTTCCCTTTGTCGGTATATTCCCCATTTGTAATAAATAACTTTAAGAAATTAATGTTTGTGAGTAAGAATTGGTCTAATGATGCAAAAGTTGGTTGCAAGGCTCTTTTTAAGTTGGTGGAATTGATAGATTTTGAAACATATTTAAAGAAAAATTAAATAAAATTGAAAGCTCATTTCACTGAAACAAATTGAACAAAGACTAATCTTATAATCTTTTCCTTGAGAATTTTTATTTTGGATATTAGATCTTTCTAATGAAGATTATTGGTGGTTTTTTTTGGCATGTGAAAACTTTGATAATTTGCAAAAAATAATAATATGAAATCTAATTTTTTTAACCAATGTTAAAATTCTGACTAAAATATAATAAACTAATTTGAATGAAATAAAAACCAATTGTGAAAGAACTAATCATGCATAAAAAAAGAAAATAAGAATGATGAGGGGTATTTAAATTGGAAAAAACAAAATTGCTTCGATTCTTTAATTAATTAAAAAAATCAATTAATTATTGAAAATAGCTAATAATTGCCCAACATTGGTTTACATTTAGATTTATTTTTTTGTTATAATGTCCAAGGTAAAGACCAAAAGGTAAGGATTAAGAACAATTTCTTTACATCACACTTTTACATGATATCATTTTTTATGCACTTCATATCTATTAGGAAATAGGATTTAGGGTTTTGATTTTAGGATGGGTTTGGTTCTAGTTTATTAAATAGTTGAAAGATGCATTCCAAAGTTCGATTCTTTTTCACAATGAACCACTTTGATTGACCCATCACACCAATATTTCTGAAACTTTAAACACTTCTTAAACACAAAAGGTGTCTCTTTATGATGGGCATTGCCAAAAAGTTGAAAAATTTAAACTCTATGCCAATGAGATAGCAAGAGGCCCAATTTTGGGGCATGGGGGGGAAGGGTGAGCGAAGAGAGAGAATATGAAAATTTTATCTTTTGCCCTTACAATTGTGACAAAAACATAAGGAGTTTTATTTTCATATCAATTGCCCTCACTTCCACTATTGGAAGCAATGAAAATAGGTGCCAAAAAAGAAGTAGAAACAATTTTCTTTTGGATTTCATTCTTAGACTTGTTATTGTGATAAGTATGTAAAAGGAAAGAATTAAATGCAATCCTTTTCAGGATTGTTTAAATTCAAACCAAAAAAAAGAAAATGAAAGATTTTAGGTAGAATGAAGAACCCTCTAAAAAGGCTTTAAGAACAAAGCCATGCAAAAAAAAGGGTCTTAAAAACTTGTGGGTCCATTCTAAGCTGAGGTTTAGCTTCATGTAAACTTGTTGGGTCAAGTTTATTAGTTGGGGTCTAGCTCCAATGTAGCTTGTTGGCTTTGGTTCTTAAACTTGGACCCATATCCAAATCTAGCCAAAAAAACCTGGACCCATCTAAAATTGGTTTGGACCACTATTAGATTTTTCTAAATTGGATTTTATTGTTTAGCCAAAAATGTGAAGGATGATTAAAATTTTTTTAAAAAATTTTTATAACCAAATTTTGGCTAAATTTTTTGTGTGGATGATGGCTACTTCAACTACATCACAACAAAAAATGATGCAACGAATCATTAATCACAACCAAGTCATCAAGGTGGGTTCCACTTTGGTGACCTATCTTGTAAAAATCGATCTTTTACACCTTCCTTGCACATTAAATAGGTAATTACCAATTGTTGGGCAGATATTTGAAAAATCTAGATATTAGACTTGTTTATTTTCTACTTGTTTTTATGATTTTATCTTTTTTTTTCTATATGTTTTATTTCCATCTTCTTTTTTAATCTTTTGTTGTTTGAATTTTTTTTTCTATTGGTTTTTTTTCTAATTTTAAAAAAAAATTAAATTTTTAATGTATTTTCATTGTATGTTGTGGGATATCTCTAATATTGAAATCCAACATCAGTTATTTAAAATATTTTTATATCCTTACATGATATGTTAAATGGAAAAAAAAAAAAAAAAAAAAATATTCCCGAAATAATGGGCCTAGGACAAGGTTTTCGTTAGTTAAAATCCAACCCCCCTTTTCTGGCATGTGGCCCACTAGTGATCCTTGCCTAATGTTAGAGCACAAGTGTTGTTGTGGACCTAAACCCATTTAGATTATGAGGTGGTAAGAGTGAGAGAGGCACCTTATGGCCTACAAGAAGTGTCTTACACCTACACCTAAGAGGCACCTTACGGCCTACAAGAAGTGTCTTACACCTACACCTAAGAGGCTTCTTGTAGGCAGGTACCTCCCTCCTGTGGTAGGTGTGATCTCATGTTCTCATGGGCTTGCCCCACCAATGTTCTCTGGTAAAGGTGCATTCACACTTGGTGTTAAGGACTCTAGTATTAAGTCCCCTAACACCAAGCTAGTCATTTAGGACCTAAACCTATTTGCCATGAAGATTGGTCCACTTTTCAATGGATTTTGGCCTTAGTTGTTGACGTTTAGGGGTTAAGAGTAGGAGAGGGATCGTTCTTATGCCTACTCACTCCTTAAGAATACAAGAGATTTTATGCCTATAAATAAAGCAAGCGGATGATCCCTCACACTTTTGAGGAGTGGATGAAATATTCTCTTTTATTAGTACCAGACAAATTAATAAATATACAGTGCCCTGTAAATAAACCCAAACATTTCACAAAAGTGCCTTAAATCTTTGATGAGGTTAATGACAAAATGATTGGGGAAATTAAGAGTCCACATTTCCACATGATTTTCTATTCAGCACACAATTTTTAAAAAAAAAAAAGTAAATGATTTTTTAATTTTAAAAAAGAAAACACTGGTTCTATATAGTGTGTTAAATTGTGGGTCCACAATTTGAAAGGAAAAAATACAATGGATGAAAGTAGGGGATAGCTTTAGACCAATGGATGTGATAGGCCCTAAAGTCACCCAACTGACCTTGATAAGGGCCGAGTTTTGGATCTCTAACGGCGGTTCAGTGGGACCCTTTGTTGTTGTCGTCTCCTCTTGTCCAACACGGGGCGGTGTCCTAACAAGCGTGCGGAGAATCGAGCGTCGCAAGCGGAGCGCTAGGTCGTCATGCGTCGGCCATAGCTGCACACGGCACGAGGGAGCGAATGTATCCACACTTTTGTCTAAGAAAGGGAGAGCGACTGAGGAATGTGCCCTCGGCGCTTCTGCAGTTGCACAGCTCTCCGTGAAGGTCTAAAGTGGATTTGTGAGAGCTTTTGTTTGTTTTTCTTTTGGCCCTCATTCTCGAGATTATGGATCTTCTTCGATCAGGATTACAGCATGACGGAAGTTTCATTCTGTGAGTTGCCTAGAGATTGAAAGGTACGAACACATGCAATTTCTTCTTTGCAACTCTTTTCCTTGTTTTGAGCTAGAGGAAGATTAGGTTTTCTCCTGCTTGCATTGTCTGTCAGGGACGAGATTTTCTTGATTAGTTTTTTCTTTTTTTCCCTCAGACTTTTTCTGTGAGCTTTTTGGTAATTCGGTACCATGATCACGAAGTCTAGTGGAGGGAGAGTTTCTGTATTTTGGATTCCTAATTTGCCGTTGTTTGACTATTAGAGTAAGAAAGATCTGGGATGCTTTTTATGCTTAGACGACACAATTCATCAACGATAGAGTTGTAACTTATTGCAGATCTAGTCCCCTGGATTCAACTTAGTTAGAAAAGTTGTTCATAACCCTGACTTGATTTGCGAGCAATTACTGCAGATTGAGTCTAGTACGTCCCAGACGCACCTACTGGAATAAGGAATACTATTAAGGCACTACAGAGAGCTGAATTTGCATGACAGTAGCATAGCAACCTCTACAAGAAGGTTGTAGGGAGACTACCTAATCATCTAAATTATTCTTCAGTGAAAGCAGGAGCAATTCAATCCAATCTTCAGAGGAGATTATACAAAAAAATTGGAGAGCAACTAGTTAGTGCCTCCATAATATTCTTGGCCAAAGAGCTTCCCTGCAAACAGCAGCCATGGGTAAGATAATTACACTCCTTTTTCAAAAGCACTTCTTCCATTGTATATCTTCATGATTCAGAAGGTTCCATATTGACATGTGATTGATTCAAGTATTGTCTGCAGATTATGAGAGGGAAACTACAATGGTCACCGCTTTAGAGTTTTGACAAAATGCAACACAATTGTGCATGTTTTCAATACCCTAATTGAGCTGGACCTGACTAGAGCTTTTGACAAAATGCAACACGATTGTGCATCTTTTCAATAACCTAATTGAGCTGGACCTGACTATCAAGTGTGTGCCAGTTCTGAGTGCTATCTCGAATATTGTGGATGTTTTCAATACCTAATTGATCTGGAGCTGACAACCAAGAGTGTACCATTTCATGAGTGCTAGCATGGGTGATCAAACATAGGTTTAAGGTCATCCATGATTCACAGGTATTATTACAGGCTGAAATTATGCACCCAGCAGACAAGATGGTTACTTGGAACAAAGTGGGAAATTTGCTTAATTGTGGAGTTAGCCTATAAGCAAATCTCCATGTTTCTCCTCTTATCCACGACAGGACTGCACTTCTGTGCTTGGTTAGAGTTCACAAGTTTAATGGTATGTGTAAGTTGTCTACCAAAGATTGTAAAGAGGCATGTTCTGAACTGAGGTGGGAGTGAGTCTGAAGACAGAAACTGGCAGGCAGGACCCAGAGAAAGAAGGGTGGCGTGCACTGAAGGGCTGGGGAGGCCATGCAACTTTGTTTGCGCTGGCAGGAGCCAGCAATATGTGTGCTGCTGCCATTACTAATCCTGTAAATGTTGTCAAGGTTCGAATGCAGCTTGATGGAGCTCTCTCCTCCACACAGGTCAGCCTCAGAACTCTTTTGTATTGAGTTCTGTTACTTCCTTCAGAGTTGTTAGCTCTATAACCAATGTATCAGGAGTATCAGGATAATTTAGAAGGATGTGAGATAGTCTCAAAATAGGCCAAATAGTGCCTGGAATGTGGTCATGGCATCAACTTTTGCAGCTGGGTTTTATCCCAAATTGAGCAATGCATAATTGCCTATAGATAGAGAGCCCCTACTACTGTGTGTAAAGCCAACAGTGAACTAAAATGCCAACACTGGATCTCTCACAATGTCAGTTATGGCAGTTGCAAATGTGGAGCTTGCTACCTGGGTATCAAAGTGATTGCTAAAAAAATATAGGTCAATGCATACTTCAAATGAACATTGCTACCTGAGATATTCTGTTATGAAGATGTGGCAACTTGGGCAATTTCACACACAGTAATGGTTTGTGCCCATAACAATCTCATAGATTTCAAGATAGCTTCAAACTTGGAGTTACAGAGTGCTTTACTTTTCCAGGAGCGAAATTATCCAGGTTTCCTCAAGAGTATGTTTCGGGTTGGGAAAGAGGAGGGAATTAAGGGCCTATGGCGTGGGACTGGTGCAGCACTTTTACGAGAAGCTTCATATTCCAGCATCAGGATGGGAGCTTATGAACCACTGAAGGCTGTAAGTAAACTCCAAATCCTAACAAACAATTTTGCAGACCTTTAACTAGTGCATTTAAAACATGAACCCTAACATAACCTTACTCCCAGGAAACCCAGACCCTTAGTCTCACATTTTTTCCCTCTAATTCTTGATCTCATATGCAAGCAATTTTACAATATAAGTCAGAGCAAAAAGTCAGTCTTCAGAACTAGCAGGCAGTCAACTTTGGGATCCTCCATGATTCAGGAATCAACCTTCCAACAGGAATTGTTAGTTAATTAACAGAATACCTACCAAAAGAGAAGTTCCAAGTCCAGCCTTTTCTAGCCATATGCATAATGCCCTGTCTATTTTGGAAAGAACTCTGATAAATTTTGGCCTATGGTTATGGAGGCCAGTGGTTTGGAGGTGATGACTCTACTCGATCATCTTTGTGGATCAAAATAGCTGCAGGGGCAACAGCTGGCACCATTGGTGGTGCAATTGCTAACCCCACAGACGTTATTATGATTCGAATGCAAGCTCCTTTTGTGGCCACCAACATTGCAGGTGAGTTTTAACTCTTACTGGATGCACACATCACACATAACCTTTTCATTGTTCAGTTATGGGTGAATGCTACTCTAAGTTGAAGTAGAATGCTGGGACCCCATACACATAGCCAGACAACTTAAAGTTAATGAAGATTCCAATGCTGTCTAAGCCTATGTTCTTACAAGATTGGTCATCAGGCATTTTGCAGTATGAGCTGGAAGAGATAGATAGCTTCTCTGCTCATAAGGGTACACTGCTGTCTTAATTGCATGTCTGCCATTATTTCTAGGAGTGACTTTGAATCACTGGAAGTACAAGGGGCCATTCCAAGCATTTGGATCCATAGCCAGAACTGAAGGGCTTCATGGACTGTTTCGAGGTGTGGGACCTACAATGCAAAGGGCAGCAATACTGAATGCAGCTCAGATTCCAAGTTATGATCACACAAAATATGCACTGTTAGATTCAGGATGGATGCAGGAAGGCATGGCTTGCCATTTTGTGTCATCCATGACAGCTGGGCTTGTGACTGCCATTGTCATGTCACCCATTGATCTCATCAAAACCCGGTACATATTCACTTTGATCCCCATCACCTGAAACAAAAATAGGAAATGCTGGGCAATTCCATCCGTAGGTTCCATTACCTTTGAGAGTTGCTTCATGTCTGTCCTGATTTCTTCCCTAATTATCTAAGGCTCTTATTCTCTTTGTACTCACAAGGCAATCAATACCTGTCTGACTCTTTCAAATCAGATCAGTTTCCAAACCGCACCTTGATTATTTGCTAATGAGGTCAAAACATTGTTAGAAAACATTGGTTTATTGGAACAAAGTCACCAACACTTGTTGATTTCTTTGTATCAGATCCAAGTGCTAGGCAAAGACTGTTTATCCTGCCTTGATATGATTGATTGAAACTTAAGCTCTTGGTATTAGTATTGCCTGCTGTTACACCCTACCTCAAGATTTTGGTGTTTGGAACAGGATAATGCAACAAGGGGTGCAGACTGGTGGGGCTGGGGTACTTTACTCATCAACACTGGACTGCTTTTGGAAAACCTTACGGTCTGAGGGGCCCAGGGGCTTATACAAAGGATTTATTCCCGTGTGGATGCGCATTGGACCCCACACGGTTATCACTTTTTTCTTCTATGAGCAATTCCGGAGAGCTCTTCGAATCAAACCTGTGTGAGTGAGCAGCACTGCAATTGGTAAAAATCTGGAACTGACTATTTTCTTGAAAATCATGAGGGAAAGTTTCTACCCCTGCAAACTTGTATGTAAGTAGTGCAAGGAATTGATTAGGCTTAGCATCTCACATCATGAATAATTAGCAAGGGGTCTTTTGCCATTTTTTTTTCTATAGCTATTTCTAGGGTTGTACAATAAATTTCATAAATCCAGATCTGGAGTAGGGATTAACATTATGCTTTTAATACCATTAGATCTAACCCTACAATGCTAGCAGGGCCCAAAATGGCCTTCAAAGCGATAGAGAGGGTGAAATTGGTTGAAAAAGAGATCAAATTTGTTTCCCTCGTAAGCAATGGTTAAATGAAGAAGTCTTCAAGGAGTTTTTTAAGACATTAGATAATTGCATGTTTTGCACGGCATGTGGATTTCATTTGCCTTTTGCATGAACCAAGAGTTCTTCAATGTTGTTTGCGGAGTTGCAATTGCAATGAATGCATTTGTTTGCTTGTTGTGAACTAAAAAGCTCCCATTAATCCATTTTGTGAATCTTGTCATTTGCTTGGTATACAATGATGCAACTTGTTGCATTATTAGATCTATGGCAACCCTATTTTACAAAGGTAGCAAATGAAACAATACAATGATATTATGACTTTGTGCAAACATATTCAATCGAGGTTCTAGTTCCAAATGTTCATGACAATATGCCACAAAGCGTTTGATTTTTAATGTATGTATAAATAGTTGATAAATTTGGTTTCAAGTACTTAATGCACATGTTGTATACAAGGGTTTTGCTTCACCTAGCATGATAGGCAAAGTCCCACCCATTGTAAGAAAATTTGGAGAGCCCAATTTTGTGATGCAATTATCCACTTTTGACGTTGTCCTATGCAAGCAACTAAAAATAATAATGTTGTCAAAGTACAATTTACCAACATAATGTTCTCCAAGGCAAAAAGTTGGTGGGGGGAGGATATTATAAAACTATGAAAATTTTCAAGTTAGGTAGTCCAATAGTTATTCTTATCTCACATGTGAATGTTAATCCATCACAAGATTTCAAAAAATAATGATTGAGTAGCTTACATGTGACCTAATTTTAAGTTTAACTAATCTCATAAACATAACATTGATAAAAAATTAATGTAGACTTGTCAACTTTAATAAAATGTTTTGATGAATATTTCACACTCAATGTTGACTTGAATACGTTTTAAAATTTGATTAAAAGGTGTTTATTAAAATATTTCAAAAAGATTTAAGTTGAGATTTAATTATTTTATGTATTTATATTCATTTTATTAATAAAGTATTATTGATTAAATTTGATTATACTATTTTTAATTAATTGAGAAAATAAATATGAAATATTAGAAATTTAATTAATTAATAAAAAATTATAATGGAATTTCATATTAGTTTATTTATATTTTTTATTTTCAATATAAACAAAAAGTTATTTGCATCATGTTAAATTTAATGTTACCACTTGTTGGAGTTATGAACATTATGAAAATTAATTAATATCAAATTCATTAAGGAATCTATGGATATAGAATGTGGTTTAATGGTTTAAAATATACGAAGATATGTTTCTTCCATATGAAACAAAATGTTGAAATATAGGATATTTATTACAATTATGATGTGTAAGGATTAAAAAAATGATTATAATTTAAGATTCATGTTTCAAAACATAAATAATTTACTATTTAATAGGTCATTAAACTTAAGAACGTAGTTGTGGAATGAAAAGGTGAAACACAAATGCACTTGAATGTGAATCATGCATTTTTAAATAACAATTTGCACAAAGGAATCTTTCTAATACATAATGATAATAAGTTGAGATACATATGATTTATGGTTAACATGCATTTCATCTAATTAAAATATCAAATCTTTGAGTAATGTAAAATTTGAAATCAAGAGCCAAACTTTGAACATGTTTCAATTGCATAAAAAATGGGAAAATTTTATAATAAAATAAATAAATTGTTGTGATCAATTCATATGGTTTTTAAAGTCTTGCCCATCTCAATTTGTAAGCATAGGTGTATTGCTCACAAATTACATACTTTTTTTTTTCTTCTTTCCCTTTTTATTGCCTTCTTTGTTTTCATTTTCTTTTATTATAAAGTTTCTATGAGAACAAGTCATTCTTCTTCCCATGCATTTAATTTAATTAATGACACACATTGAGAAAAAGTTGCAACTCCTATAACATATTCATGGGAAGTAGAAAACACATTTTTGGAAAATTTGTTAGCTTTCTTTATTGGGTTCTAGCATGTAGCAAAAAATGTGAAATATGCTTTAGCTTTTTATCTTTCGTATCTTGTTTAATGGCAAATTTGGTTAAATTCTCTTGCCCCTAGGTAGGTGGGCAAGTATATTTTATAGGTAGCCTAGTAGGTAGGTAGGCACAAAGTTTATAGGTGAAATTTAGAAAAATAAACCATGGTCATAATTTTGAAATTTTCATCCTTACTTCCAAGGTTTGGGTCTAAATTTAGGGGATTTTGAGGATACTTGCAAAGTGGGGACAAAATGGCCAAGTGAGATGAAAAGGGGCATAGGATTGGGCACCACTTTATGGAGATTCATAACATGTTTTCATGTAAGTGCAAAAGTTTATGGTCATTAAAAGTTGCAGATATTGAAAAAAAATGCCCATGTTTTTATTTTTGAGAGTCATTACAACAAAACTACAATGGGAACCATTTTGAAATTAAATACCAAAAAGTTGGTCTACTACACACAAAAAGAAGGCAAGATTCTTTTTGTGAGGACTCAAATGGCCATATGTTATCTAGGTGTTGTACAAGTGACGAATGTTACATGGATCAAGTACAAATGACACTTGCATGTTGTGCACATGTCTTAGATATGCTTGATTTTTTTGGAACCTAGTTTAAACTATTACATAAGGATTTGATTCTTTGAAATTCTTTTAAAATTTAGACCTTTCATCAGTCTATATAGTGCAAGTTTGAGGTTCCCAATTTATTGTTAAACATATTGAGTGTGCCAACAATATGGGAATTTATATGTTTTCATGTTTTGAATGAATATTTTTATATTGTGGAGTCTATAAAATTAAATATGGCACCTTGAGCCAATGTTATCATGATAATAAAGTAAGAGAATTAGGCCACAAAAGTAGTTTTAATTTGGAAGGCACTCATGGCCACATTATAACAAATTAATCCAAATAATTGTTGATTTTTGTTGCTAGATGGTCCCCATCTCAAGCAAGGATGTGTGCATTGTAGGACCCTACCAACTTGAATATTAGATGATGATTCATTGGAGCTTGTTTAGGTACGAATATTATAAGGTCCCATAGTATTTCGTCCTATGAAATTCCAACCAAAATTTTTATTTGCCCAATCTCAAGTAAAAAGGCATGGAAAGGTGTCTTTTCAAAATTGTGTCTAGAGCAAATTTTCAATCCTTCTCCATCAATTTGCACCCATTTAGTTACAATTGAATTTGAACACGATTCAATTAAATTTTAATTTAATTTAATTTAATTTAATTTAATTCAAGGTGCATGAAATTTCATTCAATATTTTCATTCATATATAAATTAATTTAAATGAAATCAATATTTTTTCATCAATTAATCAGTTGTTTCCTTCCACGTTTGGTTTTTTTCCAATAATGGTTTTTTAAATAATGTAATTCAACATGGCTTTCATCATATCTTGATTTTTCATCAATGCAAATGTGCATTCGTTATATTGATATTTTTTTATTACATTAACAATATGGTATTTAACATGAATAAACAAATATTGGTGTTTTAAAACCTTTGTTGTAGTTCATTGTTTTTTCCATTTAAATTTCACCATTTCATTTTCATATAACATGTCAATAAACAAGGTTAGAGGAAGAGGAGAACATCCAACATGTCAAAGATCCATAGGCAAAAACAATGACAACCAAACAATGATATTTTTGGTAGTGGTGGTGTTCAACAAAGGTGGAATCCTAGAAGATTATGCATAGAATGGTGAGGGATTTCTTAATGTGAAATTTTGCAAAATATCTACATTCATAATTTTTAATTTTGTTTCCAAGTTATCAACATTTCTTATTTGAATCTGAATATTTTAAACACTAAAATTCAATTATGACGTGTGAGTTGCAACCTCCAATGTTTTTTTATGATAATATAATGTCTACAACTCAAGTATATATAATGCTAGGACAAAAGATCAAATATCATTTAGGATTTAGGAAAATGACATCAGTGCAACATTATATATGATCCACTATCAAGTTGGTTTTACATGTGTGCATTAGCATTTTTCCAAATAATTGAGAATTCATGAAATTGTGTAAACTTCCTTTGTCAAATATATCATTTTGCAATTCCTATGGTTTTCAATGTTTCCATTTTTGTAACATATATACCTATACAATCATGAACATGTGATTTGTAGATGGTGTTCATGAAGTTGGAAAATTTGAAATTTTGACATGAAAAACAAGAAATAGTGATCAAACGTAACTTTAGTAAAATTGGTGCATTAGTCACACATTGCTATTGTAACTTGGTGCTTCACAAATTTCTCCCAACATAGGTTGCATCCCTTTCATATATTTTGGATTATAAAAACAACTTTTTTTCTAATATAATATTTATAAGCAATTCAAAAGGAATTTGTGGTTTTTACCAGGAGTACTAATGTAGGTGTCGGTTCACCCAAGGTGTTGGACAACATCTCCATGAAAATTATGTTTACAATAACATATCAATGTTCATCATTGGTAGTGTGGAACATCATGGAGCCGAAGTTATATTGTTTTCAAAGATTGAAGTTATCAACAAATGTTTTTTTTTCAAAAAAACAAGATTTTGTGAAGAAAAATAAAGAATATTTTAATATTTTAAAATAAACCATTTGAAACATTATAGGATATTTTATTCTTGACATTGAATCTTTGAATAAAATAATCACTTGATGTCGAAATGTTGAACTTGCCATGGTACATGTAGCCCTTTTCTTACTAGTATTAAAATTCCATTAAAAAACGTAATAAAAAATTTGAATTAAAAAATGAAGTTTTTTTGGACCATTTCCATCCTTGAGAATGAAAAAAAATAGTACAAATTGCCAAATTTCCTATTGAAAATTAATATTCTTTCCAACAAAACAATAATTAAACTACCATTCCAAAAAGTGTTATGCACACAAGAAGAAAATGCCTCAAGGACCATATTGCAAGGACCCAAATGACTATATGTTATTATATGCCACACGTGCAAAAAGTGTTATTAATGAAGTATTAAAACAATTTTCACACTTTTTACATCATGTATATGTATTCCATTATGTGTGGAACATATTTTGTACAACTCCATCAAAGGCAACTTTGCATGCCAACCACCAATTCAAATAACTATACAATTGAAAATGGAAATCAAACTTTTCATACACAAGACTTCTTTACTTTTCAATAAAAGAAAACCACATAAATCACCTCTTTTTAAAAATGAATTTATTGCAACAAAATTACATTAAATCACATTTAATTTTTGAACTAGGTACAAAAAATGTTAAATGCACATAAGATAAAGATGAAAATCTATTGCAATGAGTTAGACAGTCAAATGTTATCATGTGGTATCTTGCAAATATGTTGCAAATCAAATACAAAGTGGGTTTGTGCACCATTGAATGGGTAACTTTTGGACAGGTTTCATAATCTATACAAGTCTTGTACAAGTCCATTGAAAACTTCCCAATGGACATGGTTATTATTTGATGATTTTTGTTATTGTAATATTTCATAATTGAATGCATGCCCACTTTCAAAACTATATCAAAATTTTAAATTTAAAAAAAAAACACACACATGTTTAATAGATGAACTATTTCATAGATGCCTCCACACGCAAAATGTTCCTTTAGAGCCAATTTCATAATATTGCAAAGTTGGGAAATGCCATATTTGTTGATATGAGATATTTAAACATAATGGGTCCAAAGTTGAAAATCAACATTGTCTCCCAAATTTGAGCCATGTGACCATGATTCCACCCAAAAGTTTTTACACATTTTCATCTATTTGCCTATTATTGAAAGAATAATTCCATTTCAATTTCTTGACACATCCAACAACCAACTTGACCCTACCATTTCAATGCTCACTTTTAATATAGGAACCATCATTAGAACTACCATCCAATT
>Ga0116227_10005286_pt1 | contig 27343 bp, 25 predicted proteins | sample S1TSphgellanicum_FD_89693 | JGI IMG/M metagenome (GOLD analysis project Ga0116227, IMG submission 89693) | Host-associated microbial communities from peat moss isolated from Minnesota, USA - S1T2_Fb - Sphagnum magellanicum MG | ecosystem: Host-associated > Plants > Peat moss > Unclassified...
GCGCGATGCCGATCTCGTCGAGATATTCCGTCACGTCGCGCACGCGTTCCGAAAAAGCAGCGGCCCGGCTTCCCCAGCGCGGGTCTCCCGCAAAGAGATGGCCGTATTCTTTGAGCGACGAGCCGCAACCGGCGGCATTGACGACGTAGACGTCGGCGCCCGAGTTCTCGAACGCGGCGATGTTGTGCTTTGCAAGTTCGCGGCCGCGGTCCATGTCGCCGGCGTGGATGGCGATCGCGCCGCAACACCCTTGTGACGCGGGCGCAATTACGTCGCAGCCCGCGCGTTGCAACACGCGCACCGTCGCCTCGTTCCAATCGGCGAACGCGACCTGCATGATGCAGCCCGCGTGCAGAAATGCCGTGGATTTCCGCGGCTGTTGCGCGGCCGGCCAGCGTTGCCCCGAGGGAACGAAGAAGCGGCCGGAAATTTCCGGCGCGAGCGCTTCGAGCGCTTCGAGTCGGAGCGCGCGCAAGATTCCACTCGAACGTACGAACGTCCGCAGGCCGCTGCGCTGGTAGAAGCGCAAGAACGAGGCCGAAAGACGCATCGTCCAGAGATGCGTGAAGAGCGTGCCGAGCGTCAGCGCCCGCGTGAAGGTGCGCGCCGGCGGCTGCTCGGCGGCCGTCGCGCGTTCGATCTGCGTGCGCGCGGGTTCCAGTAACTGGCCGTAGGCGACGCCGGAGGGACAGACGGCCTCGCACGCGCGGCAATCGAGACACTCGGACATCTGGTGCATGAAGCCCGGACTCGTGAGATCGAGGCGGCCCTCATCGACCGCTTTGATCAGTGCGATGCGCCCGCGCGGGCTCGACGTCTCCACCAGGGTTTCCACATAGGTGGGGCAGGCGGGAAGGCAGAGCCCGCAGCGCACGCATTGATCGTAGACGGAGGCCGGCGGCCGGTCCGTTCCGGTGAAGCCTTGTCGTTGAACGTCGATCACAGCACCGGTGTTCCCCCGTCAGAGGACGAAGGCCCCCGGACCGCCGGGGTCGGGGAAGATCTTACCGGGGTTCATGATCCCGAGCGGATCGACGGCGTCCTTGATGCGCCGCATCAACGCCACGGCTTCGGTCCCGAGGTCGAGTTCCATGAACTGCTTCTTGAGGACGCCGATGCCGTGCTCGCCCGAGAGCGTTCCGCCGGCGGCGACCGCGGCCTCAAAGATCTCGCGCGCCGCGATTCGGACGCGCGCCATCTGCACGGCGTCGCGCCGATCGCACAGAATGTTGGGGTGCAGATTGCCGTCGCCCGCGTGCCCGAAGATCGGAATGAACAGATCGTTGCGCGCGGCGATCGCACGAATAGCGCGCACGGTCGCAACCAGCTCGGAACGCGGCACCGAGATGTCCTCGCCGAGCTTATTCGGACTCTTGCGCGCGAGCGCGGGTGAGATTCCGCGCCGCGCCTCCCAAAGCCGCGCGCTCTCCGCTGCGCTCGCGGCGACGCGCGTCGCGAAAGCGCCCGACGCACGCGCGATCTCGGCGACGCGCGCGAGTTCGGCGTCCACGATCTCTTCGTAATTTCCGTCGACGGCGAAGAGCAGAAGCGCTTCCGCGTCGACGGGAAGGCCGCTCGGCCGATGCTCCTCGATGCACTGCATGGTCAGCCGGTCCATGAGCTCGATCGACGTCGGCAGGAGGCCGGCATTCAACACGGCGACCACGGTCGCGGCGGCAGCTTCGATCGACGCGAACGCGGCGGTAGCGGTCTTGGAAAAACCGGGTTTGCGCAGGAGCCGCAGCGTGATCTCGGTGATCGTGCCGAGCGTTCCCTCGGCACCGGTGAAGAGCGCCCGCAGATCGTAGCCCGTCACGTTCTTGACCATCTTGCCGCCCGTCCGGATCAGTTCGCCGCCGGGCAGCACGACCTCGAGTGCCGCAACGTAATCGGCCGTCACGCCGTATTTGAGACAGCGGGCGCCGCCCGCATTTTCGGAGACGTTTCCGCCGATGGCCGATTGCTTCAAGCTGGACGGGTCGGGAGGATAGAAGAAGCCCCGCGCTTCGACGGCTTTTTGCAGGTCGGCGGTGATGACGCCCGCCTGGACGACCGCTACCGCATTGACCTCGTCGATCTCGAGGATGCGACCCAGCCGCATGACCCCGAGCACGATGCTGCCGGCGAGCGGAACCGCGCCGCCCGAGAGGCCGCTGCCCATCGCGCGCGGCGTGATCGCGAGCCGCTCGCGCGCCGCGACGCGGTGGATCGCGCGGACCTCTTCGGTCGTCCCCGGTAGCACGACGCAGATCGGACGGCTCTCGTACCACGTACCGTCGTAGCCGTACGAGATGAGGTCGGCCTCGTCCGTCAGCAGATGCGCCGGCCCGACGATGGCGGCAAGTTCCGCCGCGACGGACGGCGCAAGGACGGCGGGAGCATTCATGCGGGAAAGCCCGTTCGCAGTGTGACCCGCGACACCTCGCCCGGCGCGGGTCGAAAACGCTTTAGACCGAAAGTCCCCAAGTACTATGAAGGGGCTGTTTGCCGAGGGCTTCCGGCTGATGCGCGAACGCTTTGCCGTGTACGCGCTCTTCGCCCTTGGAAGCGCGATCGCGGCGTGGTTCGTGCTTCCGCGGATCGACCTCTACGACGTGATCGCCAATCACCCGATGCGGCTGGTCAGCACGCCGCCGGTGTCCGTCGTTCTGATATTCGCGCTGGTCGCGCTCTTCTTTATCTTGCCCTCGGCGATGCGCGGCATCGAACCGGGATTTCGCATGACCGGCGTTCGCGTCGGCATCACGGTCGCCGCCATCGTCGGCGTCGGCGCCGTCACGGAACTCGGCTACGTGTTCGCCGTGATTCCCGGTATCATCATCGCCGTGTTGCTCTCCCAGGCGCTCGTCGGCGCGTTGCTACGCGTGCGCTCGGAAGCGTCTCCGCGCGACATCGTGCCGACGCTGATCGGCTCGATGCGCGGCTCGGTGGCGTTGACGCGCGCGCATTTCGTGAGCACGCTCGGCATCATCGTTGCGTCGCTCGCGATCCTGCTCGTACCGTTCACGATCGTCATGCTGGCGCTCCTCGTGCTCGGCGTCCGCGTGCCGCCGTCACTGGTCGTGATGACGCCGATCCTGTTCATGACGTTCATTTATTTCGAATGCGTCCGATACGCGCTGATCGTGCGGTGGTACCGCCGGCTCACGCTCGCCTAGATCGGCCCGCTAGCCGGTCGGGGGGCCCTTACCTGCCTCGGCCCTAAGAAAAGAAGATGCGGCGAAACGGTGCGTTCCTGGAACTCGCCTACAGCTATCTCAAATCGCTGATCTTGGACGGCGCGGTGGAGCCCGGCGAGCGGATCGATATCGACGCGGTCGTGGCGCACCTGCGATTCAGCCGGCAGCCCGTGCGCGACGCGATCAACCGGCTCGCGGCCGAGGGCTTCGTCACCGTGATTCCCCAGGTCGGCTGCGTCGTGCCGGTCGTCACGGTGGAGGACGCTCGCGATTTTCTCGACGTGTTCGCTGCCTGCGAGGGCCGGATGGCCGCCTTCGCCGCCGAGCGCCGCACGGCCGAAGAACTCGGCACGCTGCGCGCGATCGCGCGCGAGATGGACGAGCTCCTCCGGTCGAGCGACACGTTGTCGTTGCGCGCCGCCGGGCCGCGGCTCCGCGCGATCAACCATCGGCTCCACGTCGCCGTCCACGCGATGGCGGGGACGCCGGCCGTCCGGCGCATCGCCGACGGTCTGCTGGACCAATACGATTTCTACATCGCGAGCGCCGTGTCGCTTTCGGCCGGCCGATTCTATCCGCTGCCGGCACATGAGGAACATCTCGAGGTGATCGGCGCCATTGCGGACCGCGACGCACCGCGGGCGAGCACACTGATGGAGCGGCACGTGCGCGACTCGGTGAATCGACTCTTCGCGCATCTATCTGCGAAAAGCAATGAGGCCGGTCTTGCGCGTCTGGTCGCCGGTTGCAGCGATCCTCCGCTTCGTGAGAAGCTGGGCGATGGAGACGCTGGACGTTCTCCGTGAGCTTCCGGGATGCAGATCTTCGCCGACACGCGTTCGGGCGCGCGGCGAACGCTTCGCCGGATGTGGTTGCCCGCGGCGCACCCTTCGACGGGCTCAGGGCCCGTTCGTCCGTGACCTCGAGCTTGTCGAAGGGCGGGCTTGGCGGGCCTTTGCGGGGTCGACTTCAAAGTGAAGCGCGCATGGCGTACGACATGAAAGCGAACAGCGCGATCATCACGAACGGGCGCGATCGCGCGGCGGCTCGGGCGATGTACAAGGCGGTCGGCTTCACCGACGAGGATCTGCGCAAACCGATCGTCGGGATCGCCAACACTTGGATCGAGACGATGCCGTGCAATCTCAACTTGCGAAAGCTCGCCGAACACGTCAAGCGCGGCATTCGCGACGCGGGCGCGACGCCCATGGAATTCAACACGATCGCGATCTCCGACGGCGTGACGATGGGCACCGAGGGGATGAAGGCGTCGCTCGTTTCGCGCGAGGTGATCGCGGATTCGATCGAACTGGTCGGCCGCGGTCACATGTTCGATGCGATCGTCGCGCTTTGCGCGTGCGACAAGACCTCTCCCGGCGCCGCGATGGCGCTCGTGCGCCTCAACGTGCCGTCGCTCATTCTGTACGGCGGGTCGATCGCGCCCGGCAAACTCGACGGCAAGGACCTCACGATCGTCGACATCTACGAAGCGATCGGCTCGCATGCCGCCGGGAAGATGAGCGACGCCGAATTGCAGGCGATCGAAGATCATGCGATCCCGGGGGCCGGTGCGTGCGGCGGCCAGTACACCGCGAACACGATGGCGACGATCATGGAATTCATCGGCCTCTCGCCCGTCGGCAGCGCATCGCCCGGCGCGACCGATCCGCGCAAAGATCAGAAAGGCTACGAAGCGGGCCTGCTGATCGTCGACTTGCTGCGCCGCGGGGTCCGGCCGCGCGATTTACTGACGCGCGAAGCGTTCGAAAATGCGATCGCCGCAGCGGCGGGTACCGGAGGCTCGACCAACAGCGTCCTGCATCTCCTCGCGATCGCGCGCGAAGCGAACGTTCCGCTCGAAATCGACGATTTCGACCGGATTTCTGCGCGCACGCCGATCATCGCGGACCTGCGGCCGGGCGGCCGATACGTCGCGCTCGACGTGGACCGCGCCGGGGGCATTCAATTGATCGCGAAGCGCATGGTCGAAGCGAACCTCGTTCACGCAGGCGCACAAACGGTCACCGGCAGAACGCTCGGAGAAGAAGTGGCGGACGTCGTGGAAACGCCGGGCCAGGTCGTGATCTCGACGGCGGAGCGGCCCTTCAAGCCCACGGGCGGTCTCGTGATCCTGCGCGGCAACCTCGCTCCGGAAGGCGCCGTCGTCAAGATTGCCGGCCACGAGCGGCCCTTCCATCGCGGCCCCGCCCGCATCTTCGATCGCGAAGAGGACGCGATGCACGCGATCGAAGCGGGGGCGGTCGTGGCGGGGGACGTCGTGGTCATCCGCTACGAGGGCCCGCGCGGCGGACCCGGCATGCGGGAGATGCTCGGCATCACCGGCGCCATCGTCGGCGCGGGTCTCGGCGAGACGGTCGCGCTGCTGACCGACGGCCGCTTCTCCGGCGGAACGCGCGGTCTCATGATCGGGCACGTGGCCCCGGAGGCCGCGATGGGTGGCCCGATCGCGGCGCTGCGAGACGGCGACGTCGTTACGATCGACATCGCCGCGCGGCGCATCGAAACGAGCGTGCCCGATGCCGAGCTCGCGGTGCGCCTCGCGGAGTGGAGCCCCCCGAAACCGCACTACACGAGCGGCGTCTTCGCAAAATACGCGGCGCTCGTGTCCTCCGCGGCCGACGGCGCGATCACGCGCGTGCCACGCTAAAGTACTCGCCACGGTGACACGTCACGGTGACATGAAGACGGCTAGCGCGCGCTCAGGGGCGGCACGGGGCGTTCTTCGGTGGGGAACGTGGGATACGTGTAACCCGTGCCCCAGTACGGCATGAGGCCGTAGTAGCCGTAATAGGGTTCCCAGAATTTCGGCGTCGGGTCTGCGAGCAGCGCCGGATCGTATGCCGGTGAACCGATCACCCGTTCGCGCGTCGCGTCGACATGGACCTCGTCCTTCCCGACGCTTACGATCGCGTCGACCGGCAACAGAAAGTGCCGGTCGCCGATGCCGAACAGGCCGTCCGCCCGGACTTCGATCATCCGGACTTTCCGGTCGGCGACGTCGATGAAGAGATCGCTCACGTGGCCGATGTCGAGCCCGTGCTTATCGAAGACCTTGCGGCGGCGGATGTCGAGATGCGAATCTTCGAGCGTCAGTTCGCTGTCGTTGAGATTCTCGAGCGCGCCCGTCATCGTTCGGCCGCCGCGTTTGCGGCTCCGGGGTACCCAGCATACAAATTTTTCAAGCCCGATCTCAACTTTTCAACGAAAGGTAACGGTTCGTCCAAACGTAACCGATCCGATGCCGCGCGGCCATCGTTGAAAAACCGGATACCCGGTAACGTTATCCAAGCAGGCCGCCGATGGTCGCCCTGCCATCGGCTCGCACGACAGATCGTGCGGGCCGGCCGGAGATGCCGTCTCCCAGTCATGGCATGGTACCGACGACCGCAGAGACCGGTTCTTCAAGACCGCTCGTTATCGTTTGGTAACTCTCCATCCCGTCGAGCGGAATCACGGTAACGTATCCGGTACGTCCGTTGCCGGGACTCGGCACGCTCAAGTAATCGTTTGCGACGGTCAGGTAAAAAGGAGCGCTGAATGCTCCGCTCGAGCGCCAAAAGCCGCCCGCACTCAACGTGGGCAAACCATATACGACGACGTTGAACAAGCATGGGTCCGAGGCATAAAGGTGCCCCCGGCCGTCAATCGCCAGGCCAAATGCCTGCTCGTTGCCCTGCAGGAACTTACGGACGACCGTATGTGTTCCGGCGGAAATTTCGTACAGCTCGGTTACGGCTTCGCACCACCCGATTGGATATACGTCCGGAATTCCGCTGATCGATGCGAATATGTCGCCGCTCGCATCGATTGCGACGCCTCGTACCGGATCGTTCGGATACGGTAGCGGGTACACGGCGATCGCGAAGCCGAGCGGGGAGAATTTCACGATCGATGACGGGCTCTGCTCGGCGACGTAGATATTACCTGCGACATCGAGCGCTACGTTGACCGGATGGTGAAGGTTGGATGTCAGCGTCCGGATCGGTCCGGCTCCGCCCGGAGCGTAGACGAGAACGTTGCCCCCATTGCCGTTTGCGACGTAGAGATCGCCGTTCGCAGCGACTGCTATGCCTTCGGCCTCGACGATCCCCTTGGAGATAACGGCCATCGGCGCTGGATTCTTTCTGTGTAACGGATAGACCATCACTCGCCCAAGCGATCTGTCGGCCACGTACACGACCTGGACGGCAGCTTCCGCCGAAGCCACGGCGCTCGTGCAGAGAAAAGCAAGGGCCGCTGCGACCGGCCCGATCCGAAATTTTGGCATACGTGTTCCAATTCGTAGTCGCTTGGCAAACGTTCTAGCGTCTTGAAGCGTGAGCTGCGAAGCATTGAAGCTTACCAATTGTTATTCGACTAATTAATTAGCAATAGGGATAGACAAGCAAACGCCGAGTCCGATAATTCAGCGCGCGACGCGCTCGCAACGGCTTATTTCGTTTGCGCGAAACGATCGAGCACTACCGCGGCGGCGCGGCCCGGCGAAACGACCCGGTCGACGGCCTTTGCGCCGGCAAACGTCGCGGCGTGTCTTAGCGACGCGCGGCCAGTGCCACCGACGCCGAGCGACGGCTCTCGACCGGCGCGAAGTCGAGGACGACGCGCGAGGCTACGTCGCCGTCCGCGAGCCGTGCGAAGACGTCGTTGATCGACGATAGCGGTTGCAGCTCGATGTCGGCCTTGACTTTGCCGGCGGCCGCAAATGCGAGCGATTCCGCCATGTCTTCCCGCGTACCGGCAAACGAGCCGCGGATCGTCAAACACTTTACGACCACGTCAAAAAGCGTCACCGGAAAGTCTCCCGGCGGTAGCCCGACGAGCACGCACGTTCCGCGCCGGCGCGTCATGCCGACGCCATGCTTGAAGGCGTCGAGCGACGGTGCCGTAATGAGGACGCCGTGTGCGCCGCCGCCCGTCGCCTTCACGACGGCCGTCGCCGGATCGCCGTTCCTCGCGTCGATCGTTACCTCGGCGCCGAGGCGTTTCGCGTGCGCGAGCTTCCCGTCGTCCACGTCGATCGCGCAGACGGAGAGCCCCATGGCCTTCGCGTACTGAATCGCTAAATGCCCGAGCCCGCCCACGCCGGAGATCGCGATCCATTCGCCCGGGCGGACGTTCGCTTCTTTGATCCCCTTGTACGTCGTTATTCCGGCGCAGATCAAAGGCGCCGCTTCGGCCGGTGCGAGCCCGTGCGGGATGCGCGCGACATAGTTCGGATCGGCGATCACGTAGTCCGCAAATCCGCCGTTGCGCGTGTATCCGCCGAACTGCGCGTCGGGACAGACCGTCTCCCACGCGCTCAAGCAATATTCGCAGTGGCCGCACGCGGAGTACAGCCACGGTACGCCGACGCGATTGCCTTCTTTGACGTTCGTCACGCCCGCTCCGAGGCCCACGACGATGCCGATCGCCTCGTGACCGGGCACGAAGGGGAGCATCGGCCGCGACGGCCGGTCGCCGTTTGCGGCGTGCAAGTCCGTGTGACAGACGCCGCACGCTTCGGTCTTGACCAAGATTTCGCCGGCCTTGGGTGTCGGCACGGCGATGTCGACCAGTTCGAGTGGTTTGCCGAAAGCCGTGACGACTGCGGCGCGCATTACGTGCGGCGAGTGATGAACGACTGCGCGAAGAAGATGAACCAAAAGATCGACATGATCAGCGGCAGCACGCGCAGCTTGTCGTCGTTCCCCGGCAGAAACACCTCGACGAGGGTCAGTCCCACGAACGCGACGGTCGCGATACCGGCGACGCGCACGAGCATGAGCTTGCGCCCGTCGGGGACCGCCACGACCGGCCGCGTGTCGGTAACGATCTGCGCACGGTTTCCAGCCGAAGCGACCGCTGCGAGCAGCGACGCCGGCGCCACGGCTCCGTCGTGCGCCACGACGGCGCGCGCGCTCGCCGCATTCATCTCCGCGAGCAATACCCCAGGGACGCGCTGTAGAGCGCGGACGATGCTCTCGACCGACGGTGCGGACGTGGCGCCTTCGATCTGCAGCGTCGTCCGGACCAGCTCGTCGGCACCGAGCGGCACGTCGCTCACAGCACCGGCGCCTTGAGGATCGTCGCGACGGGTAACGGCCCGGAATTGGGAGCTCCGTTCGTGGTCGAACCGTTCCTCGCCATGATATCGAGGAACGGTTTCACGATGTCTAGCGGCATCGGGAAGATGACCGTCGAGTTGTTTTCGCCACCGATCTCGATCAACGTCTGTAGGTAACGCAATTGCATCGCGGCCGGGACCGATGCGAGGATCGTCGCGGCGTTCGTGAGCGTCTGGGCGGCTTGGAATTCGGCTTCCGCATGAATGACCTTCGCGCGCCGGTCGCGTTCGGCTTCCGCCTGCTTCGCGATCGCCTTGACCATGTTGTCCGTCAACTGCACGTCGCGGATCTCGACGTTGCTGACGTCGATGCCCCACTCTTTGGTGCGCGAGTCCAGAATCGTCTGCACGTCCGAATTGAGCTTCGTCCGCTCGGAGAGCAACTCGTCGAGTTCGTGCTGCCCGAGCACCGAGCGCAACGTCGTCTGCGCGAGCATGTTGGTCGCGGCGATGAATTGCTCGACTTTGATGACGGACTTGGCGGGGTCGACCACGTGAAAGTACAGGACCGCATCGACCTTGACCGAGACGTTGTCCTTCGTGATCAGATCCTGGCTCGGAATTTCGATCACGACCGTCCGCAAGTCGATGCGCACGATCTGCTGCACCCAGGGGACGAGCACGATGAATCCGGGGCCTCGGACGCTCGAAAAACGTCCGAGCGTGAACATGACGCCGCGTTCGTATTCGCGTAGCACCTTGAACGCCGTTTGTCCGAATAAGAGGACCAAGACGACGATGACGAACGGAACGATGAAACCGGTGAGCCCGAGCAATGGAACGACCTTTAGCACAAAGGACCGGAGAATGCCGGTTTCGCCCTACGCTAGCAACTATCTCGAGGGCGGGCTATCGTTAAATACCATGGTCGAGCCGGACGTCAGCGCGAACATGCGATGACGGCCTCGATCACGCGTTTGGTTTCCTCCGGATCGCGCACCTGGATGCAGTCGGCGCCGGTTTCGCGAACGGGCGCGTCGTTGCCGCCGGGAAACAACGCGTCGCCCACGTAGAGCATCCCGGCGATCGGGACGCCCAGAACGTCGCGCAATTTTCGCATGCCGTACGCCTTGTCGATTCCCGGGAGCGTCACGTCGATCGACGTCGCTCCGCCCAAACGCACCGAGAAATCCGGCAGGGCCCGGTCGAGCAGTACTTTGATCTTCTTTCGTTTCGCAAAGTCGGGATCCCAGGTTTTCTTGGCTTCGAGCGGCGCCTGTTGACCGAGCGCGGAATAGGTGATCTGACTCTGCCGGTCCTCGATGAGATCGCCCCACGTCTGCGGCGCCTTCTCCCCGGCTCCGGCGACGGCCGCGTTCAACGCGGCGACGATCTTGCTTTTTTGCGCGGCGCTGAGGTCCTCGGCGTAGAGCTGATGCCAGGCGTCCGTGTACTGGTAGAATCGCGTTCCGCAGGTCGGCAGCAGCGAAAGGTTCGCGAGATTCGACGCCGGCGGAAGACGCGCGACGAGCTGTTGCTGGAACTGCGGTAAGTCCGCGCCCGAGATCGCCGCGACGCGCACCACGCCCAGCAACGCAGCGAGCAGCGATCCCATTTCCGCATCGATCGCGGACTTGCTTTCCGCGAGCGTGCCGTCGAGATCGAAAACGACGAGCGCCTTCATCGGCCGCGTTTCTCCCCGCTCTAGCTATCGGTAAAGAGGGCCGCGTGAGGATGTCCCTTGGCCAGCGGCGCCGGCGCGTCCGGCTCGCTGAAGTCGGCAGTCCAGTGCCAGTTCCTGATCTCGGGCATATCTTCGAGGTGCTGCCGGATGTATTGGTGATGTTCGTAGAGCTTCGCGGTGAACGCCTCGATAGCCGGCTCCGCCGACGCGCGCAGGCGCGGGACGTGTTTGAGGGCTTCGATTGCGAGATGGTAGCGGCTCATTTCGTTGAGTACGACCATGTCGAACGGCGTCGTCGTCGTCCCGCGGTCCATATAGCCGCGCACGTGAAAGCGCGCTTCGTTCGAGCGGCCGTGCACCATCGAATGGATGAGCCAGCGATTGTTGTGGAAGGCGAACATAACGTGGACGTTCGTGGTGAATAGCGCGTCGAACGACATGTTGTCCATGCCGTGCGGGTGATCGGCGGGCATCATGAGGGACGTCAGGTCGACCACGTTGACGACGCGAACCTTGATGCCCGGCACGTGTTTCTGAAGCAGCCACGACGCCGCGCAGATCTCGATCGTCGGGACGTCGCCCGCACACGCGAGCACCACGTCCGGCTCGCCGCCCCCGTCGTTCGTCGCGAAGGCCCACGTCGAAGCGCCGCGCGAACAATGTTCGCGCGCCTCGTCCATCGTCAGCCATTGCAGCTGCGGTTGCTTCCCGCAGGTCACGACGTTGACGTAGTTGCGGCTGCGCAGGCAATGGTCGAAGACGCTGAGCAGACAATTGCCGTCCGGGGGATAGTAGACGCGGATCGTTTCGCTGCGGCGCGCTAGCGCGTTGTCGACGAAACCGGTCGCCTGATGGCTGAACCCGTTGTGATCGTTGCGCCACGCGTGACTCGTCAAGAGAACGTTGAGCGAGGCGATGTCGCGGCGCCAGCCGTACTCCCCACATTGTTCGAGCCACTTCGCGTGTTGCGTGATCATCGAATCGACCACTTGCGCGAAGGCCTCGTACGACGACCACATCCCGTGCCGTCCGGTCAGCACATAGCCTTCGAGCCAACCCTCGCAGCAATGTTCGCTGAGCACTTCGAGCACGCGGCCTTTCGGGCTGAGTTCGTCGTCGATCGAAACGGTTTGGGCCATGAAACGGCGCGTCGTGGCCTCGAACACCGCGCCCAGCCGGTTGGAATTCGTCTCGTCTGGACAGAACATCCGAAAGTTCGTGGCATTCTTGCGAATAACGTCGGCGAAGAACTCCCCGAGTTTACGCGGCGCTTCCGCAGTGACTTGGCCAGGCCCGGGAATGTCCAGCGCAAAATCGCAGAAATCCGGAAGGTCGAGCGCCGTCAAGAGCCGGCCGCCGTTCACGTGCGGGTTCCCGCCCATCCGCCGGTTTCCGGTCGGTGCGAGCGCGGCCAGTTCCTTGATGAACGTCCCGTTTGCATCGAAGAGCTCGTCCGCGCCGTAGCTCTTCATCCATGCTTCGAGGATCGCGAGATGCTCCGGATTATCGCGGACGCCGTCCAGCGGAACTTGATGCGCGCGGAACGTGCCTTCGATCGGAGTGCCGTCGACCTCTTTGGGACACGTCCAGCCCTTGGGCGTGCGCAGCACGATCATCGGCCACACCGGTTGCTTGGTGAAGCCGTTCTTGCGCGCCTCGTCCTGAATCGCACGGATTTCGGCATAGCACACATCGAGCGTACCGGCCAGGAGCTGATGCACGACTAACGGATCGTCGCCTTCGACGAAGTACGGCTTGTAACCGCGGCCCAGGTACAGCGCCTCGAGATCGTAGTCGCTGGTTCGCGCCTGCACGGTCGGGCCCGAGATCTTGTAGCCGTTGAGATGTAGGATCGGCAAGACCGCGCCGTCATCGATCGGGCTCAGGAAGTTGACGGATTTCCAACTGCCTTCGAGCGGGCACGTCTCGGATTCGCCGTCGCCGACCACACACGCGACGATCAAATCGGGATTGTCGAACGCCGCTCCGAACGCGTGGACGAGGGAATACCCAAGTTCACCGCCTTCGTGCATGGAATTTGGAACGTGCGGTCCGCAATGACTCGGTACGCCGCCCGGCGTCGAGAACGTACGGAAGAGCAACCGCATGCCGTTCTCGTCGCACGTGATCTCCGGGTGCACTTCGGTGTAGGAGCCTTCGAGATACGAGCACGCGTTGAGCGAAGGACCGCCGTGTCCGGGACCGGAGATGTAGATGACGTTCGCATCGTGTTCTTGGATGAGCCGATTCAAGTGGATGTAGATCAGGTTCTGACCCGGCGACGTGCCCCAATGCCCGAGGAGCCGGGGTTTGATCTGCCCTGCTTTGAGCGGCTCGCGCAGCAGCGGATTCTCGAAGAGATAGATCTGACCGATACACAGATAGTTCGCGGCCCGCCAATAGCGATGGATCTTATCGAGCATCGCAGGCGCGAGCGGCTTCGCGGGAACGGGTATCGCTTTGTGGCGCGTCCCGTTGGCGGCCACGGCCGTCGAGAGGGCCACGTCGAATCCGAATGCTATCGGGCCCGCGTGCCGGCCGTTCTGCTTCGGTTTCGGTTTGGTCGAGCGCATGGTAGCCGTTCTTTCTGGGTTCGCTGAAGCGATAGCAATAGCGTGCCCCGGACGAGCACCGCCCAACCTCAAACGATGCGCACACTCACCCGAGCAGGCTTGGCGGCAAGACGACGCGGGCCGCTGCGATGACGCGATCCGCCGCGCCGTAATACACGTCGAGTTCTCCGTTCGGTCGCATATCGGCTGCGGACGGAAAGACGACGTTGGAGGTCAGCCCGCTACGCTCGTAGTCGGCTTCCGGTTCTAAAACCGGTAACGGTGTCCGATAGAGAACCTGCGAGAGACGCTCGGGGTCGAGAATCGCGACGCCCATCGAATATTGTAGTTGGGTGCCGACGCGTGAAACGCCATGGTACGTCAGCAGCCATCCGCGCGGAATTCGAACCGGCGGTGCACCGCTGCCCAGCTTGATCGCTTCCCACGGCGCTTTCGGAGCCAGGACGCGCTCGTGCTGCCCGACCGACGTCAAGTTGGCCACGTCAGCGAGCACGCTGTCGAGCGGCACGTAGGAGATCCAAACGCTTTCGCGCTTCTCGGGACCGGCGGGGGGCATGAGCAGTTCCCGAGTGCCGAACGCAAAGCGAATGCGGGCCGTCGGCCGATGCAAGATCGCGAGCGATCGCACGCCGTGCGGATCGAGGACGACGTCCGGAAAGAAGGCTGCGTCCTTATTGCCCACGAGCTCCATCGCGCGCGCGTGTTTCGCTTCCGCATAACGCAGGACGCCTAGTCGCTGCCACGTTTCGAGGTCTTCCGAGACGGCGACGGCGATTTTCGGTTCGTACGGAACGAACGCGGTGTAGGTCATGACGTAACGCTCGATCGCCGGGATGTAGACGACCCGCGGATCCTCGACGCCGCCACCGCCCGCGCTCACCTCGTAGGGCTCGTGCGGTTCGAGCGCGACCCCCAGACGCTCCACGCCGACGGGCCGTTCGCCCTCGAAGCGCACGAGCGCGTGTCCGATCCGCGAATAATTGCCCTCGGCAATCAGGCGTGGAAAGAGATGCATCGTTCCGTCGGCAGCACGCACGCCGCCGGGATTGAGGACGCCCCACGCTTCGTGCGGCTGGTCCGCCTCCGGGCTCATGATCACGCCGAGGCGCGTTACGCGGAATTCGAGAGCCGCCGAGCGTACCGGCATCAGGAACGCGCGGCCGTGTGCGGCGCCGGTGCGCCCGGCTCGTCGCGAACCAGCTTCTCGCGTTCGACCAAGAGCTCCGAGCGTTGCGCGCTCGTGACGGACGGATACGCCAGACCGAGCGCTTCGAGCCGGGCGACGAGTACGTCGGCGACGGCCGCGCGCGCAAACCATTTGTGATCGGCGGGAACCACGTACCACGGCGCGTCCTCGATACTCGTGTGCGCCAGCAAGTGATCGTAGGCGTGCCGATAGTCCGCCCAAAACGCGCGCTCGCGGACGTCGGCTGCTGAAATTTTCCAATTCTTTTCCGGGACGTCGATCCGTTCGAGCAGTCTCTTGCGCTGCTCGTCCTTCGAGACGTTCAAGAAGAACTTGACGATCGACGTGCCGTTCCGGATCAGGTGGCGCTCGAACGCGACGATGTCGTCGTATCGCGTCTTCCAAAGGTCGGAGCCGCGCGGCTCGGGCGGAAGGCGCTCCCCGGCGAGGATCGATTCGTGAACGCGAACGATCGCCAGCTCTTCGTAATACGAGCGGTTGAAAATCGCGATGCGGCCCCGTTCGGGCAGCACCTTCGCACAGCGCCACAGGTAGTCGTGGGCGAGCTCCCGCTCCGACGGTTGCTTGAACGCGTAAACGTCGACGCCTTGCGGGCTCACGCCCGACATCACGTGCCGGATCGCGCCGTCCTTGCCGGCCGCATCCATCCCCTGGAAAATGACGAGCAGCGCAAACCGTCGATCGGCGAAGAACGTATCTTGGAGCGCGGCGAGGCGGACCAGGTCGTGGCGTAATTTTTCACGCGCGTCACCCTTGTCTTTGAAACCGGACGTGAAGGCCGGATCGAATTCGTCCAGGCGGAATTTTCGCCCGGGCTCAGCGGTGAGATGGTCGCGATCGATCGTTTTCGGCAACGCAGGCGAACCTTTCGAGCTCGATCTTCGGTCGTGAACCTTGACGAGGGTCGCTCGGCCGGAGAATCGTGATATACCCGAGTGCCCGACGGTTTATCCGAACGGCGAGGGCTCGAATTCCCAACCGAGCACTTGCGCGATCAATTCGCTGCGATTGCGGCTGTCCGTTTTGACGACCATGCTCTTGATATGATCCTGAACCGTCGACGACGTGATGTGCAACATGCTCGAGATCTCGTCGAGATGACACCCGTCGAACAGCAGCGCGAGCACCTGAACCTCGCGCGGCGAGAGGCGGAAACGCGCCGCGGCGTCCGCGAGCGAGTTGTTGCCGAGAACGCGTTCGATGCGCACGCCGATGAACGAGCCGGCCGGCCCGGACATCGGCTGCGTTCGCACGACCAAGAATGGAACGGGCCGCGCGACCCCGCGCTTCGGCGCCGGATTCGCGGGCCAACCGCTCGTGAGTTGGCGAACGCTTTCTTCGAGGATCGGCGGTAACCGATTCGCGAGCCGCGAGCGCAAGCCGGTCGCTGCAAGGCGCTCCTGTTCGTCCGACGTCCACGATAAGACGATCTCGAGCGCGGGGTCGAGGATATAGAGCGCCGCCTCCGCATCGAAGGTCGCCCGCTCCTCGGTCGGATCGCGGCCGCTCGCGCGCGGCTCCAGACGCGGCGCCAGTTGCATGCGCAAGGCCGAGAGCCGATCGGAAGCCCAGTCGAGGGCGAAGGTCAGGATCCCGATCTCGCTCGACGTAAACAAGCCGGCTCCCGCCAGGCGCCACAGCCGCAGAATGCCGAAATCCGTGCGCGCGTCGGCGAAGATCATCGTGATGCCGCTCTCGTAGTCGCCGAGTGCATCGAGCGTCGCGGCGATCCGCGGTCCCGTGCGCACGTTGGCGCGTTGCCGCGCGAACTCCAGCGTCAAGCGCTCGACGTCGCCCGCGACGGGTTCCGACGCGAGATACGACGTGAGCGCGCCGGTCGGCTTAATGCGTGCGAACGACCAATTCGAAACCGGGACGACGCGGAGGATCGCCGTGACGATCGGCAGTGCGGGATCGGTGTCCGGCATCGTCGGCGTCCGACGCTCGGTATCACCCTTTTCCACGATGGCCCGGTCTCCGTCCGAGTGCTAGCATCAAGTCTCCGCGATTTGTGAAAGCGTCCTCCAAATGTCCCGCACGAGCTGTTTGGCCGGTGTTGAAGACGACAAAGTCGAGATGCTCGAACGCGTTCTTCGCGATACCGGCGCGCCGCACCCGGCCCACGTCGAGCGGCGACTAAGCGTGAGCACACTCGGTGCGCTCTCACCCGATTTACTGTTGTGCGACATCGACCGTTCCGACGTCGATTCGCTCGAACTCTTACGCCGTTTGCGTTTCGTCTTACCGGATTGCATCATCACGATTTATACGGGATTGCGCAATGGCCCGTGGGCGCTCGCATGCCATCTCGCGGGCGCGAGTTGTTTGCTTTCGAAAGATTCGTCGGAAGCAGAACTCCGAAGCGGCCTCAGCGAGGGACTCCGGACCGGCTGTTTTACGGACCCGCGCTTTGCAGCCGCATAAGATGGGCGAAGCTCGCGAGCGCGAATCCGCTGCGAGGCACGACGAGGGCTACTCTTCCAACACGCCGTGCGCGAGCATCGACGTGTGGACGTCGCCTGCATACGGCGCCCGCGACGGCGGCGACTGGTGCGACACCCTATCGCTTTCAGAACGCGAACTCGCGTTGACGGTCGGCGACGTGTCGGGGCACGGCGACGAGGTCGCGGGGATCAAGTCGACGATCCGGCGTTCGGTCCTGCACGAGATGCAGCGCAGCCGCTTGCCGTCGGACGTGATGGCCCGCGCGAACGGCGTCGTCTGCGCGAATGCGCGCGATTCGATCGTTACCGCCGTCGTCGGTTTTTTCGATGGACCGGCGCGAACGCTGACCTTCGCAAATGCCGGGCATCCACCGCCGCTCCTGGTCACGGGCGAGCGCCACGACTTCTTGACGCGACCGCACGCAAATCTGCCGCTCGGCGTCTTCCGGCGCCATGCGACGACCAACACGGTGCTCACGTTACCGGCGGGCGCGATCCTGGTCGTCTATACGGACGGCGTGACCGAAAGCGCCCGCGACCCGATCCAGGGCGAACTCGACCTGATCGAAGCGGCCCGGCTCGCCTACGATCGACCGGAATCCGACGCGGCTCTCGCGATCGCAAATCACGTATTCGCGGCGGGGCGCGGTCTCGACGACGCGGCGATACTCGTGTTGCGCACGTGGCCGCTACGCTTGCGCCACGCCCGAAACGCCGCCACGTAGCCGAGCGCGTAGGCGTCCCGGGCGCCCGTCGTGAAGACGTTCGGCCATGCGTCTCGCCTGTAGCGAGTGCGGCGCGGGCGCGGGTGCGGAAAGGCTTTTCTGCGTTGCCTGCGGCGGACTGCTCGCATTCACGATCGACCCCGCAGCCTTCGACGCGGACGCGCTTCGGCACGCGTTTCGGCAGCGCCGGCTCTCGAACGATCCGCTCGATACGAGCGGCGTCTGGCGATTCCGCGAATTGCTCCCGCCGATCTCTCCCGAACACGTGGTCACGTTGCGCGAAAACGCGTTGCCGCTCTACCATGCGTCGCGCGGCGGCGCGTATGCAGATGCGACGTGCGCCGCATACCTGCACCTCGGCATGAACCCGACCGCATCGTTCAAGGACGCCGGCATGACGGTCGCGATCTCGCACGCCAAAGCGAACGGCGCCCGCGTCGCGGTCTGCGCGAGTACGGGGAACACCGCCGCCGCCATGGCGGCCTATGCCGCGCGCGCAGGGATCACCGCCCTCGTCCTCGTTCCGTCGGTCGGCATCAGCGAAGCGAAGGTGGCGCAAACGCTGGATTACGGTGCGATCGTGGCGGCCATCGACGGCGACTTCGACCGCGCACTCGAGATCGTGCGGAGCCTCGATCCCAAGTCCGTCGCGATCGTGAACAGCATCAATCCGTATCGGATCGAAGGCCAAAAATGCGCCGCATTCGCGCTGCTCGAGGCGCGAGACTGGCGAGTACCGGATTGGATCGTGTTGCCCGGCGGCAATCTCGGCAACACGAGTGCCTTCGGAAAGGGCTTTCGGGAAGCGCTCGCGCTCGGCCTGACCGATCGCCTGCCGCGCATCGCCGTCGTGCAGGCGGCGGGCGCGGCGCCCTTCGCGCGGCTCTTTCGCGACGGCGGCGACCTGCTGCCGGTGCGTGCGGAGACGACGGCCACGGCGATCAAAATCGGTGCACCCGCCTCGTGGCGCAAAGCGCTTGCCGAAGTGCGGGCGGCAAATGGAACGGTCCTCGCCGTTACCGACGACGAAATCGCCGACGCCCGCGCGATCGTCGGACGCGACGGCGTGGGCTGCGAGCCGGCATCGGCAGCGTCGCTCGCCGGACTTCGGGCGCTCCGCGCGGCCGGCACGATCGGCCGCGATGAGGACGTCGTCCTGGTGTTGACCGGGCACGTCCTCAAAGACGGTGCGTATGCGGCCGGCTATCACACCTCCGGTGCGCCGTTCGCGAACCGGATCCGCAGCGCGCCGACGGACGATGTTCTGCGCGCGCTGATCGACGAGGTGACGGCGGTCCGTGCCTAGGGCCATGCCCTTTCGGGTCGCGGTTCCCGCCTCGAGCGCGAACCTCGGACCCGGCTTCGACGCAATCGGGCTCGCGCTCGACCTGTGGGTGCGCGCCGTCGTCCAGCCGGCGATGCACTTTTCCGTTTCTTTCAAAGCCGGCACCTACGTCCCGACCAACGCCGGCTTCGAGAACGAGATCGTTCGGGGCCTCGAGCGCATCCTCGGCGCGGGCGTCCGGCCGCCGGTTTCGATCCTGGTCGAGAACGCGATCCCGCTCGGCAAAGGCCTGGGCGCGAGTGCGGCGGGAGCCGTGCTCGGACTCACGATCGGCGCGTCGCTCGCCGGTGTCCCACCGCCGGAATCGGTCTTGGCCCGCCACGCCTCCGACCTCGAGGGCCATCCCGACAACGCCCTGCCCGCGCTCCTCGGCGGCGTCGTGATCGCGGCCATGCCGGCGGGCGAGGATCCGGCCTATCTGCGCTTCGACCCCCCCGCGGGGTTGGCGGCGGTCGTCGTTACGCCGCGGATCGTGCTTCCGACGGCGGCGGCGCGCGCGCTGCTGCCCGCGACGTACGAACGGCGCGACGTCGTCTTCAACGTTCAACGCGCGTCGCTGCTCGCGGCGTCGCTCGCAACGGGCGATCTGCACGCGCTGCGCGTCGCGACCGGCGACCGCGTGCACCAGCCGTATCGCGCTCCGCTGGTTCCGGGCTTCGACGAGATGCTGGGCTTCTCGCTCCCGGGGCTGTACGCGATCGCCCTCTCGGGCGCGGGACCCAGTGTCATCGCGCTCGTTTCCGGCGAGTCCGAAGCGATCGGCGCGGAAATGCGCGGCGCGTTCGCCCGCGAAGGCATCGAAAGCGACGTTTTCCACTTGGGTATCTCGACCCGAGGTGCTACCGTCGAATCGCTCTGACGAGCGCCCGGCGCTCGCCCATCGGACCAGCTCGCTCGAACGGACGCGGAGGAATCGTCTTTGGCACAGGCCGTCGACACCGAATACCGGCTCACCACGGAGCCGAAGCTCAAGCACTTCGTCAGCGCGATCCTCACGAAGGTCGGCGTGGCGCAGGCCGATGCTGCGACCGTGGCCGACGTTTTGGTCGCGGCCGACCTGCGCGGGGTCGAATCGCACGGCGTCGCGCGCTTGGAATCGTATTACGTGAGCCGCATCCGGTCGGGCAAATTGCTCGCGGCGCCGAGCGTTACCGTGGCGCGCGAAACGCCGACGTCGATCGTGCTCGACGCCGGCAACGGTCTCGGTCACCCGACCGCGAAGCGCGCGATGGAAACGGTCCTCGAGAAGGCCAAGACCTCGGGCGTCGCCTTCGGTGCCGTCAGGAACTCCAATCACTTCGGCATCGCGGGCTACTACGCGATGCTCGCGCTCGACCACGACATGATCGGCATCGCGTCGACCAACTCCGTGCGCTACGGCGCACCGACGTACGGTAGAGACATCATGCTCGGCACGAATCCGTGGGCGTACGCGATCCCCGCGCAGAACGAGCCCGCGTTCGTCCTCGATTTCGCAACGACGACCGTCCCGCGCGGCAAGCTCGAAGTCTATCAACGCAAAGAGAAACCGCTCAACCCGGGCTGGGCGATCGATGCGAACGGCCAGGAAACCGTCAAGCCCGACGAGGCACTCAAGGGTGCGCTCTTGCCGCTCGGCGGGTTCGGCATCGACAACGGCGGCCACAAGGGCTACGGACTGGGGCTGCTCGTCGACATCATGTGTGCGGTGCTCTCGGGCGGAGCGTTCGGCAACGATTTGCCGCTTCCCAACAGCGGCGCCGAGCCCGGCAAGATCTCGCACTTCTTCGGAGCGATCCGGATCGACGGCTTCCGCGACGTTCCCGGCTTCAAAGCGGACATGGACCGGGAATTGCGCGCGTTCAAGGATTCGCAGAAGGCACCGGGCTTCGAGCGGATCTACGTCGCGGGTGAAATCGAACACGAGAAGACGGCGTACCACCGCGAGCACGGCGTGCCCGTCCACGCGAAGGTCTGGAGCGGTCTCGAGAAGCTCGCGGGCGAACTCGGGATGCCGTTCGACATCGCGCGGTAACCGCGGCTGAGCATCCCGATCGACGCGCTGCGCGCCGTTGGTTCGCAGCGCGTCGTTCTCGTGACGACGGACGGCACGTTCACCGGCCGCTTCGTCACGGGCGCCATCTCCGACCGGTCGGTCGTCGTCACGTTTGCCGCCGATGACGGCGACCCAAGCGAGCCGCTCGTCATCCTCATCGACCGCATCCTCGCGGTTTCTCTTGCCCGCCCTGCGACAAGCTCGGGGTGAGTTGGTCGATCGGGGCGTGAAGGGAGGGTGGGCCTACACCCGAACGTCCGTGCGAGTATGGTGCACGTCAACGTAGGATCGCCGGCCGGAGCGTACAGCGTCGGAAGCACGGCCTTCTACCGCTACGTCGTGCGGCTCGGAGACTTCGGATTGCCGATGCATGCGGCCGACCGCGACGCGATCGACATGCTCGCGGCGATTCCGCATGCATTCGTCGACGAAGACGAGTATTCGGGCAACGGCTGGCGCGTGGTCCCGGCGACATCCTACGAAGATTGGCCCGTTCTCGAAGCGACGCCCGAACGCATGCGTTCGGCACTGGAAGCCGCGCGCCGCGTCCTGTGGGAAAACGCCGGCTCGGCCGGTATTTCGGCGCGCGAGATATCGACGGTCGACGACGAGATCGAAAACGTGCTCGCGGTCCTCGCGCGGGCCGAAGCGGCCGGGTTCAGCGTCAACGTTTCGTACGTTAGTTAAGCTTCGTCCCGGCCGCTCGCGCCGCGCTCATTGATTCTGCCCGAATAGCGAATTGAACACGTTCCCGACGTTGCTCTGGCCGCCCGCTTGCGTGGGGCCTTCGGCGGCGGGCGGGTGATACGTCATCGACTGCATCCCGAGCCGGCCGGGACCCGTGAAGCGATTGAGCGTGAGCGCGGCGCCGCCGACGAAGGCGCCGAGCGCTCCGAGTAATCCGCCGCCGCCCTGCGACTGCAACACGGATACCGTGTCCATCCGCAGGTTCGAGTCTTTCCAAAGCCAGGCGCCCGGTTCGACGTCGAGTTGTTCGCCCGGTCCCAATTGCTTCTCGAACACGTTGCCGTAGCCGTGGAGTAAGACGACGCCTTCGCCCTGACTCGCGCTAAACCGGTCGATGAAGATGCCCGAACGTGAGAAGAGCACGTTGGCGAGTCCGGTCTGAAAGAAGAAGTCGTACTGCACGTTGCTGGTCGCGAGCAAGAACTGATGCTCGCGAACGTCGATCGATTGTCCCGGTGCGAGGCGCATCGCGACGACTTGGCCCGGCGCTTCGCGCGAAAACGAAATGTTCCCGGGCCCGCGCGCCGTCGAAATGAAGATCTGCAGCCCGGAGAAGAAGCGCTTCGCCGCATTTTGGATTCCCATGAACCCGAGGGTGACGTTGGGCTGCTTCCAAAGCAGGATGTGATGCTCGAAATAGACGGTCTGCTGCGAGCCGAGCTCCACGTCGACGACCGGAACGAGTTCGCCCTCGACCTTGATCGACATGTCGCCCACCCGGATGGGCGCCTTCGGATTGTCCGATTCCGGAACCGGTTCCGAGTACGACCCGATTTGCGTCAACTGCGGCGCGGGTGCGCCGCAGTTCGCGCAAAACCGGGCTTGGGGCACGAGTACGGCTTGGCAAGTCGGACAATTCACGGCAGCCTCCAACGCATGACGATGACCGCGCGTACCGTCGCGGCGACTCGGAGTTACACCGGTTCGCCGTGCAGCCGCGATTCACCGCCGACGCCCACGTGTGCGGCGAGTTGCATGCGGCGCGGAACGCCGAGTTTCTGATAGGTCGATGCGAGATGCTTCTCGACCGTCTTATGGCTGATGGAGAGTTCGCGCGCGATCTCCATGTTCGAGCGGCCCTGCGCCGCGAGGACGGCGATCTCGCGTTCGCGCGGCGAGAGGCTCTCCGCCCGAGGCATCGCTCCGCTCTCGAGCCGTCGCACGTGATAGGCCGCCCCGCAGCTTCGATAAACCGCCAGCGCCGCCGCGGCGTCGCCCGCAACTTCGAGCGCCTCGGCTTCGAATAGCGGAAAGCGCAAACGCGCGAAGCCGGCGGCCGCATCCCGCGCGAACGCTTTGGCCTCATCCGCCTTTCCGTCGCGCCGGCGGACGTAGGCCTCGAAGAGCGCGAGCGCCGGACGTTCGAGCATTTCGAAGGAGCCCGCCGCCGCGCGCACCAGCTGCTCGCGCGCGCGGCCGACATCCGCGGCATCGCCGTATTTCGCCGTGCCGAGCAGTGCGAACACGTTCCCGCGCATCAATTCGCAGTCGGGAATGGCCCGGTGCAACATCGCCGCGGCATCCCGCAGGCGCCCGCGCCGCACCAAAATCTCCGCGAAGGCGCCGCAGCACTCCGGATCCGAGGCCGTGCCGAGCGTCGTTTCGAAGCGATCGAACCACTTCTCGACGAGCGCGTCGTCGCCGAGATACGCACCGACGAGCGTGCCCCAGGCGCTCGCGAACGCGATGTTGAGCCGGAGTTCGGAATCGGCGGGCACCGCTTCGACGGCGGCACGCGCGCGCGCCAGATCGCCGCGCATGACGAACGTCAGCGCGGAGAGCGCATGCGCCGACTCGAGGGCGTGCCGGCTGCGCGACTCCCGCGCGAGCCGTAGCGCCTCGTCGACGTTCTCGATCGCTTCCTCGTGCAATCCGAAAAACGAAAAGCACATCGCGCCGTTGTAGCGGGCGCCCGCAACGGCGCCCGGCGAATCCATCGCTCGCGCCGACTCGACCCACGCCGCGTGCTCGCGTCGAAATCGATCGACGTCGCCGAGCGTCATCGCGACCCACGCGGAGATGTTGTGGAACCGGTAGCCAATATCCGGCGCCTCCGCAAGCGCGCGCGGGTCCACGCTCGCGAGATGCGCCTCGGCCTTCGAGGGGAACCAGAGCGTCGCGTCGAGCCACGCGAACCCGATATGCACGCGGCTGCGCGCGAGATACTCGGCGCTCGGGAGCCGCTCGAGCATCTCCTCGAGCGGCGCCGTCGGCGCGGGCATGTCGAGGGTGTAGGCGATGATGGCGGCCGTGACGCGGCAGGTCGCCTCACGGTCGAACGCGCCCACCTCGCGAAAGAGATCCGCGGCCGCGCGATGCGTCGCGAGCGCTTCGACCGTCCACGTGAGCGCGTGCCGGCGCGCGGCGATCTTTTCGAGTAACGAGCCGCGCACGGACGCAGCGCCGGCGAACTCGAGCGCGCGTTCGTAGAACTCGATCGCGTTTTCGTGCGCGTGAATCTTCGCGGCCGCGTCGCCCGCGAGTTCGTTGTAGGCGATCGCCTTCGCGGCGTCGCCGGCGGCCCACCAGTGATACGCGAGCGCTTCGAGCGGCGGCTCCACGTCGGGCACGTTTTCGAGAGCGGAGGCGATCGTACGGTGCCGCGGCTGCAATTCGGCGCCGAGAAAATCGCCGTAGATCGCCTCGCGCGTCAGCGCGTGACGAAAGCGGAAGACCGCGGGCGCGATCTCTTCGATCAACTGAAAGTCGCGCGCTTTGCGCAGCGGCAAGAGTAAGCGGTCGGGTTCGGTGCCGAGCGTCGTGGCCAGGAGATCCAGGCCGAAGGACCGGCCGATCACCGCCGCTTGCGTGACGATGCGGCGCTCCTCGGCGTCGAACGGCCGTAAGCGCTCGAGTAGCGTTTCCCGCAACGTCGCCGGCAGGTTGCGGCTTTGCTTGAGATCGGCGCGGACCGCACTCGCGGGCGCGTTTAGCGATTGCTCGACCGCGCTTTTGAGCAATTCTTCGGTGTAGAAGGGGTTGCCGTCGCCGGCGCGCGCGATCTCGCGCCGCGTGACGTCGGGCAGCGAGAATCCGTCGAGCGCCTCGTCGATGAAAGTCCGCAGTTCGGCGCCGCGCAGCGGCCCGAGATCGATCCGCCCGGCGCGCGCGTTTCGCGCGATCTTGGCGATCGCCGCACTTGCGTGGTGCTCGGGATGCAGGTCGTCCGGCCGGAACGACGCGAGCACGAGGACGCGCATTCGCCCGATCTTCGCACCGATGTACGCGAGGAGATCCAGGCTCGCCGCATCGGCCCAGTGCAGATCCTCGACGACCACCACCAGCGCGGACCGCGCCGCGACCGCCGCAAACCGTTCGAGGATCGCGTCGAACTGCTCTTGTTTCGACGCGTTCGCGTCGAACTCGAAGGGCCGCGTATCGATCCGCGCGAGGATATCGAGCACCGGGCCGTACGGTCGGGAGGCGAACTCCAGACATTGACCCGACCCGATCCGGCACCGCGTGTACGCGAGCGACCCGCAGAACTCCGCGATCAACCGCGACTTGCCGACGCCCGCGTCGCCCGCGATCAGCACGAGGCCGCCATGCGACGAACTCGCCTCGAGCCGGCGCTCGCGCAAATACGCCGTTTCCTCATAACGACCGACGAACGGCCGGCATAACACGGGTCGTACGATCACGTTACTGACATTCGCCGGTTCCCAAAACGTCGCCTAGGTTCGTTCGGTCCCCCGCGCGAGCCCGAGCGTCCCCATCTTTGCGGCGAGGCGCTCGTAGGCGGGAGTCCCCGCCGCGAGAAGACTTTGGGCGCGCTCGTAATAGCGCAGCGCGTCGTCGGGCGCATGGATCGCCGCCGCGTTATCGCCCGCCAGTTCGTTATAGAGGAGGGCTCGCGCGGCGTCGCCGCCCGCCCAGAAATGATAGGCCACGTCCTCGAGCCCGAGCGACGCCGCGACGCCGCGGCGCTCGAGGGCGCGCGCGATGCGCCGATGCAGCCGTCCCGTACAGACCTTTTGCAGCTCCGAATAGACGATGTCGCGCGTGATCGCGTGACGGAACCGGTACCGCCCGAGCGCAGCATCCTCCGCGACGATCAGTTGCAAGTCGCACGCCCGCTCCAGCGCCGCCCGAACGCCCCCCGCCGCAGCCGGCGCCGTCGCCGCCAAGAGCTGCAGATCGAAGCACGGCCCGATCGCCGCCGCCCGCAAAATCACCGCGCGCTCTTCCCGGCGCATGCACCGCATCCGCCGCAGCACCATCGCCCGAATCGCGTGAGGAACCGCCACTCCGAAACGATAGCTCGCTGCGCCGCGCCGCAGCATGGGTGGCAGCCCTACACCACGGGCGAGCGCTCGACGACCCCGAATACCTTCACGCCGCTCATCAAGAGCGTCGGAGCGACCCCATGCGCCTTACAGAAATCGATGAAGGCGAACGAATGGTCGACGTCGTCCGACAGCAGCACCGCGTCCGGCCCCATTTTGCCCCAAGCCGTCTCGTACTCGAAATGCTGCCACGGATACGTATGATCCGAATCGTGCACGAACATATCGAGCCCCGGCAGTCCCGCCACGAACGCCCGATAATCTTGCCGTTCCCGCCCCTGCCGCAACCGCACGTACGACCACACCGCCCGCTCCGAATCGTCGAGCAGCACCCCCACGTCCGCACCGATATCGACGCTGAACAGCCGCCCCGCCCCATTCGCCCGGAGCGCATGCAGCAAGAAGAACGTCGAATGCCCGTTCGCCACCCCCGTCTCCACGACGACCCCCGGCCGGCGCGTCCGAACCAGCGCATACAACGCGAACGACGCCTCGCTCGTCACCGCAAAAGCACTCGGATAATTCAACTTCCGAGCCGCGTACCGCCCCCGCAACTCCCCTTCGAGCACCCCAAACTCGTCGCGCAGCCGCCCCGTACTCCCATTGCTGCTCGGCAACGCCAACCCGACCCCATCGAACACGATCCGCGGCGACAACGGCTCGAAATCATACAAATACGGATGCGTCCAACGCCGGTACGCCGTCCCCGAAAGCCGCCGCAAAAGCTTGTGCGGCAGCACCTGGATGCCGCCCAAAAGCCCATACGAACGAAAATGGCTACGCAGCATCCCGAGCCTTCCTACCGACCACGGCCCCAAACCCCCCGCCCGCCTTCCTGCGTCCCCCACCAAACCCGTCCCTCCATCCCCCCCCCCCCCCCCCCCCCCCCGCGCCGGCCCCCCCCCCCCCCCCCCCCCCCCCCCCCCCCCCCCCCCCCCCCCCCCCGCCCCCCGCCCCCCGCCCCCCACGCCCCTCCCCCCACGCCACACGCCCCACGCCCCACGCCCCACGCCCCACGCCCAACGCCTCACGCCCCACGCCGCCCCTCATTCCA
>Ga0116227_10005287_pt1 | contig 27341 bp, 25 predicted proteins | sample S1TSphgellanicum_FD_89693 | JGI IMG/M metagenome (GOLD analysis project Ga0116227, IMG submission 89693) | Host-associated microbial communities from peat moss isolated from Minnesota, USA - S1T2_Fb - Sphagnum magellanicum MG | ecosystem: Host-associated > Plants > Peat moss > Unclassified...
CGTAGCCTTAGATTTTTCTGCCGATTTTTTATTTTTTATTTTTTTATTTTGTTTCTTCATTTTAGTTAATTTAAGACAAGGGGAGGAAAATCCAAAAAAACAAATCCAAAAATAATAATAAAAAAAAAGCAAATACGTAGGAGAATTGATCTCTGCGGCTCATTTCTGGGGGGTTGCAGAATCGGCATCGCAGAGACCATTAATGGGTCGGAACGCCCTGTGTGTCAAACGGACGGACGGACTAAGTGATTCATCTAAAGTGCGCACCTACCGGCTAAGTACGCACAATCCTCCCATGTTCAAGTTGCGTACTTAGGCGGGAGGCTAATGTACAAGAAAATATTAGACAAATGCTTTTAAATTTAAAATATAACATCAAAAACAACATGTTGTGATTTTATTTTTTTTCAAATTTTCTTTTTTTAAAAAAAGAGTTCAAAACACCACAAACTTCCTTTTTTATGTTGGAAGCAAAAAGAAAACAACTCAAAATAATCTTAAAATCATATCATTAATCAAATTGATTCGGTTTAATGGATTTTATTCCCCGAATTTTAACACATAATAATGGCAAATTGCAATTCATCAAAAAGTAACCAATGACTATTAGATTAGTTCAAAACATAAACATTCACAACAAGAAAAATAAATCCACTATTATTTGAAAAATGTGCCATGTAAGAAGGGGTGGCACTCTGCCACTTATTCCAACAATGTTTTGTGTGCTATAACAAATGATAATAACATCTTTGAATTACAAAACCTTTTGAACATAATGATTTTGCTAGCAAACCTACAAAAACATTTAATCACGCTATGTTAGTATATGTGATTGGCAAAATTTAATAAAACAAAAATAATTAAGTTGTAAAAAATAATTAAAAGTTCACTTTGTCCTCACTAGAATATTCAATTTTCTTGGGTGAAGTTTAAAATATGAACAAGCATGGTTCTATTCATATTCGCCCTTCTTAGATTTTAAAAGTCAAGTTATACATTTATGCAAATTTGATTGGGTTGATTTCACGGAAACAAATCTGAAATTTCTATAAACCTTTTCATTAGTAACATGATTTTCACATGCCTGAGAAAAAGAATGGATAAAACAAGTACCTTGAAAACTTTCATCCAAAGTTAGGACTTCACATTTCACAATAGATTTCGAAGCAATTGTCACAATATTCAAATTTGAGCCCTCATTTTTGACATATGCAATGATTTTTTTCTTAGTCCATATTGCTCAAATAATTTTGTCAACTTGTTGGCCAAGGCTTGACCGTTGTCTTTGTTGCCTCAAACAAACCAATAGTCAATTGTTTATGCTACTAATCAAATCTCATGAAATTAAGAACAAGAACAAATATATCATATGTCACCTTGAATATCCATAAATCAAAGCTTGTTGTTACAAAAGTACAATTTGTTAGTTTTGGCAAAACATGATCTTGTTTTGTTTTCTTCACCAAATTAAGTAATTTATTGAAATAATTGTTTTTTGAAAGGGAAGACAACTCAAGGACACAAGTGTAAAACTAAATGATTAACCAAACAATTTCAACAAACTACAAGGGTAAGTGAATTTTCACAATCAAAAGACCAAAGTTTTGCAAAACATCTTTTTGGTACACATCATTTTTTTTGAAAGAATCTTTAACAATAAAAAATAAATATTATTGTGCTTAACATTTTAAACCTTTTTTTTGCTAGTTGTCTTTTGCAAACCTTTTATTAAACTATTGACCCTTTTCTCAAAAACAATTGCAATTATAGCATGATCTACATTCACATGTTTTTTCAAAATAATTATTATATAAATTTTATAATATATTATTAAACCTTTTCTATCTTTTTGTGCTTGGATTAAAATTGTTCACATGACTAGTATAACAAATAATTCATCTCATGACTTGAAAACTTCCGTCTTCAACATTTTTCCCATCATTAACACAATAGAAGACCTATCATAATGCATTTTTATTATGTCTTCTCCATATTTTTCTCTGAAATTGTAGTTTTTGAAATTTTATTTGCATATTTTCTTCATTATCATTTGGTTTGCTATTTTTTTATTTTGAGGTGTTCATTTTCTAATGTTCCCACAATTTTCTTTTCAATATTTATTTCATTAACATTTAATTCCATTTCATTTTCAATGGATGTCATATTTTCATTTTGATTAGATTTTGTTTGCCACTAGATTATTACAAGAAAATTAGCTAAATTGGAGGAGAAATAAAAAATAAGTATATTTTTGGTCAAAATAATGGGTTCAATGTTTAGTTATCTCAACTATGCTATGCAAATCAAATCAAAACATTTACAAATACTTATTATTATGAAAAAAACATCCTTTTTCTCCTTTCTTTTCATCATTCAAAAATTTTAAGATGTAAAAGAATATGAATTATTATTTTTGTGAATAGATATATGTTTGAATAAATGTGTTTATTTGCCTTGCACACAACAAATTAAAAAATAAAATCAAACAAAATATTACAAACAAACACCTTGAAACTTGAAATTAAACATCTTGAAACTAAATGGAATTTGAGAAAAACAAAATTCACCGAAAAATAGAAATTGGAATTGAAATTAAAAAAACTCTCAACTCTTGAACACTTGCACAAAGCAAAATTAAGAGAAGAATTGAAGAGCAAAAGAACAAAAATAGTAAAATTAAGAGAGGGGTCAAGGATTAATAAAAAGGTACCTTAAGGTCTTGGGGAGTAGCAAAACCATGAGAGGCATTGAATAGTAAAAGAACAAAAGCAACAAAACTATGAAAATGCCAAGGATCAACAAATAGGTATTTTTAAATATTAAGAAGCAATAAAACCATGAGAGGCACCAATGAACAACAAAACTAAAAGGTCGATGAACAAAAAAACAAGAGCAACAAAACTAGGAGAAATGCCAATGAGCGAAGGAAAAAAAGTAGCAATAGCATGAGAGGCACCAATGAACAACAAAACCAAAAGGTTTGATGAACAAAGGAACACAAGCAACAAAACTAAAAGAAGTGTCAATGAGCAAATGAAAAAAAGTAGCAAAACTGGGAGAAATGTCGATGAGCAAAAGAACAAGAGGAATAAAGCTGAAAGAGATGCCAAGGAGCAAAGGAGTAAAAGTAAGTAGAAAAACTAGGAGATGTTGACAAGGAAAGGAGCAAGACAAACAAACAAGAACAAAAGACAAAACTTTCAAAAAGAAAAAATATTTACTTTCCAACAATGCCTCCTAAACCCTAAACCTAACTTTAAATTTTACTTACCATCTAAAGACTATTTTTGACTTTAAATGTTACCTATTGCCTAATGATTCTTGAATGTAGTAAAATAAAAATTGGGCATAATTTGAAACCTTGACTCTAATATTTTTTAATACCTTGAAAAATATCAAATTTTTTAATGAAAAAGCAAGGTCTCCAGTGATTAATTTTCATACTAGTGAGAATCAATGAATGAGTTTCAAACATGAAATGACCATGGGTAATACCCCAAAGTTTCATCTTGAAAACCAGTTTGAAACCTTGCTGAGAGGCGATTTTGTATACTTGCCCCCAACATTGGCATTGATCTTTTTGTTGATGCATACCTACTTCACAAGTTAGGTTGTTACAACTTGTGGGGTTCTAATCATGTTTTACAAAACTAAAAAGTGTGGAATTTTTAATTTGGTGGTAATGCCATTTGAAGAGTGAATTTTTTTGTGTTCATCATTTATAAAAATCTAAACACAATAGACCCACGAACCTTTAAGATAACAATACAAATTACAATTTTTGTCATGGGTTCACATTGTACATAAGATTTGGACCTTGTGTATTAGTTGTTGCATCTATAATTATAGATGGGTGCAATCACAATTAAATGAGTCCAAAACCACACTAAATCCCAATGAATTTTTAAAAAATAATTATGAATATGTTTATGTATTAACATTTGAAAATCATGCTAATCATAAAAAGTTTTACTAAATAATTAGTATGAGTGTCAAGGAATTATAATTTTCAATTAATTAAAAAAATTGATTTGGGTTAAGGATTTTTGAATGTGCATAACTCTTGTATCATAATAATGTCCATTTTGCAAAGGACTCCATAATTTTCTTAAAACCCACTTGTTGATTGGTATAAGATTTTAGGTGATAAGAAACTACAAGTCACACACAAAAAACTGCTCATTATTGAAAAATTGTGTAATTTGAACATTTAAAAGATGTATTTGAATTTTCAATAGGTATGAATTTTAAAAGTCTTTTTCCACATATCAATGGGGTGCAATGTAGTTGATGTACAAAGCAAAGTTCTTTGGTACAATAAAAAATAATTGAACACTAAAGTAATGAATAGATTTTTGTTTGCTTTGAAATTTTATTAGATATATTAAAATTTCTTATATTAAATTTCAAATCAAACAAGGAACATGAACATTTTATAAAAAATCAGTGTTTTTTTTTTTTCCAATATTGATTATCAAACAAATCTTGAGGTATTGGCCCAATATCTAGCACATTTAATAAAGAGTTTAAAAAATTAATTCAAAAACCTCTTTTTGTGAAAAAGTTATTTTTGGTAGAAGGACCCCCCATTCCTTGGATTTAATAATGTAGTTGGCTTGTTTGAGTGCAATTTGACCCAAATAAAATATGGACCTTGTGTACTTACTCTTAAAAAAAGCCCCAAACTCAAATCCAAGTTGAAATGTGGCAACTTCTTTTTGATATTTGGTAATTTTTTTCCCAAAATGCAAGGACTATGCAATCATTTTTTTTTTTTTCCCCACATTGTTTGAAATTTCACCTACCAAAAAAGGCTGGCCTGACCCATTTTTTGAGGTAATTAAATATTTCAGCAACAAATGTCAATTAGCAGTGGTGGGTATGGTATTTGCATGATTGTCATGTGAAAAAGCCACAACAATTTGTACATGAGTTTATTAATAAACGTGGTATTCTTCGAGATGAAGCAAACATGAAGTCTTCTTCGCAAGCTCTTTAAACTTTTGAAAGCACCCATTGGGTTGGGTATCATAACACTCAGAATTACTCTAATGAGGAGATGGAGTACTTACATTGAGCATGAGCATAAAACATGAGATCGCATTTCCTTTGTTGTGAATATTCGAGCACATGATGTGTCAGGGAAAAGGTGGACATGGAGTGCTCTTTGTGATTAAAATCTAGGGACCTGTAAATTTCGGGGTAATGGGTTTGGATCAAACCCCAGACTGCACAATTCGGGTTTTTCTAAACTACAGTTTGGTGGAGACTGCTTGTCATCATGCATGTATCCAATTGAGAACTAAAGGCATCTGCAATTTCAGTGTTCAGTGATGAGAAAATTGCCCAATTTAATTCCCTCTATGTTCAATCATGGTCCAAAGGGCGATTTACCCCAGGTAGCCCAGCAATATATCTACAGCTTCTTCCTTCTCTTCTTTCCTACACGTCTGAGCTCAAGAGAGCTGTCAAAGCATTCCCGAAATCCATAGTGAGGTTGCCTTTCATACCATGTGTCCTGCTGCTCATGAGTATCCCAATGCTCACCACTGCTACTCTTGCCGTACTTGTGCACCCACCCAGTTCCATTGTGGCCTTCACCCCAAGTTCTGTTCCAGCGCTCACCTTGCTGGCCTTCCCACCAAGTCTCTCCCTGCTTTTTTCCACACCCCTGCTGATCAAATCGCTCATCCCATTTGTCCCCCCACTTGGTCCAACCACCTCCATACTCAGATCGTTCTGCCCATTTGTCTGTGTACTTCATGGATGCTCCTTTCCCATCATACTCCTCACCCCACCTGCATAATAGATGAGGACTTTCAGTTCATCACTGGCCTCACCATTGTTTCTTTACAGACCCTGCTGCCATTCTTCATACCCAGTGGATAAGAATAACAAGAGGGGTTCACCGCAACAAAGATAATCATGCATCTGAGACAAAAAAAAAATGCACAAGCCTTGTGCCAGATGTTTGTAACTCATGGAAGCATCTGAGGACTCACCTTTCATGCCAGACATGGGCATGGCCAGGTTCCAAGGGTGTGTTGGGGTCAACTTGGCTCCACTTGTCAGCCCACTTTTCTGCACGACCTGAGGCATCATAATGTTCCCTCCACTTTTCATGCCATTGTCCTCCTACCTCATTCTTTGCCCACTTATCTGCACTTTTCTCCATATGCAAGAGGCCAGTTGTGGAATCCTGTCAAGAATCCAGAAAAAGATCATGGAAGTGTTTGACACATTCCTCAAATAGCACACATTGTTTAGTTGCTAAAGAAACTACAGCTCAGGAGGGAATTTGAGAACTGAACCAGGCTCAAATGCTATGATGACTTCCTTGTTGTGCATGTCATATTAAGGAACTGTTGAAGGCAAACTCCACAACTGATGCAGCATTTAAAAGAGAATTCTGTTTTGCATTTTGCTCGTTTTTGCACAGCCACTAAGAGCACCTGCTAGTGGAGAGCAGAGGACAGACCTGCCACATAGCCTCTTGCCAAAATTCCCGCCACACACCCCCTTTGGAATCCCGACCTGACTTCTCTGCTCCAAGCTCCTTATAGTCATAGGAATCAGCAGCATCCCAAAACTTCTCCTCCCATTCCACACTTTCATCAGCACTCACCCCTCTTCTGACAGTCCAGTTGCAGATCACCCCATTAGCTCGGTACTCTGTGCCTTTTTCTTGCCACCATCGAGATCCATCTGGATACACACCACTGGTCTCCTTTCCTGAACTTTGTATCCCTTGTCTCACTGCAGTAACAGTTTCAGTGTCAAGCTCAGGCATCTTAAATACAGGCTTCTCCTGCAGCTCCTGCTCCCCAACCTTCTCCTTCTCCACTTCCAACAGAGATTGAAGAGGTGGTAGTGATGGGGTAGCCTTACTTTGAAAGGCAAGAGGCAATCCTTCTTCCATCTTGATTGCATTTCTCTCTAGCGGAAGTGTAAGACTCTCCAGAAGCTTCTCCTTTTCAAGTAATTCTGGCATTGGGACCTTTGGGAATCCCACTTCAGCTCTTTGTGGTGTATCATATGCTGTCTTTCCATCAGGTGGTGGAGTCCATGACCAGAAATCAGGGCCTGGAGTTGCCTGTGAACCAAGTGTCAATTCTGTTGCAAAAGATGCTCCAGCTGCAGAATCTGCGGATGATGATGGTCTGTGTCGAAGAAGAGCAGGGGGGTTCACTTCTACAGAAGAAGTGGGAACCCATTTGCGCAAGCCGCCTGCTGTGAGTGTGCTTCTTGCCCTAGCTGGTGCTGGTGCAGGTGTAGCTTGCTGGTCTGCGAGCAATGCCTGTGCAGCTGCTAGTGCTGCTGCTGCTCGGGTCACCACTTGCAGTTTCTCAGCTCTGTCCCTCTCCTCTGCTGGCACCTACACACAAAGTGAGGAGGAGGAATCTGACATTTAGGGTCCTTCTCTCGAGACCCTCTGCAACCACATTTCTGCTGGGAAAATCACTGAATTTGCATTGCTCTCTACCCCATGTAACCCTAACAATAAAAAAATGGGGATCTCCCAAACCACTGAATTTGCTTTGCGATATAATCTTGGGGAAGAAAGGAGGGATTTGTCCACCCACCCAACAGGCCGTAATTTGTGAGAAAAGTCTGAAGAGGATAAATACCACTACTCACCTTAAGAATTTCGGCAAATTGTTGTTCTCTGCGAGCTTGATCAGTCTCTTGTTGGGATGGCAGGTCAAGTACGTCACGACCCAATGTCGCAGAAGAATTCTGCTCGCGCGCTTCCCGAACACGCTCTTGTTCCTGTCGTGCTCTGGCTCGTTTCCACATGCTGAGATAGGAATTGTCATCCTCCTGCTGCTCCGTCGAGCCTGGCCACTGCACATCGCCACCTGTTTCCACATCGCTGGGACGTAATGAAGCGACAAGCACGAGCAGGCGCTGTCGTCGTCCCCCGACTTCCTTCCGTCTCAAGAAGACCTGTCCACCAGAAAAAAGGTGGCCTCTGCGAATTGGAAATGCCGCAAACCCAGCCGCACCGCCGCCACCGCGACGAGAAGAAGACGAAGCATTTCTTACAGATGCTGCTGCTCCCGCACCACCACACCCCACACTCACATGTGCACCTTGTTGCAAGCACCACAATCTCGCCATGACGACGACGACAGACGACTCTCAATATCCCCACTCCGTAAATCTCCAAACTCAAATCTCCCCTGAGACACACACACAGAGACACAAACCTGCGCGTATTGCGCAGTTCAGGAGAGAAGAAGAGAACTGCAGATTGCACCCACCCACGCACCTACCCACTGTGTGTGTGCAACAGGAGTATCCTCACTCAGAAGACAAAAGCTGAAAACAAAAAGAGTCCGTTCCTCCTCCTCCTCCTCCTCCTCTTCTTACCCGCGTGCCCACAACACCCTTCTTCTTCGTCTTCGCACCGGATTTCATCTCCACCACCAACGATTCTACCTGTCGCCCATCTCTCGGTCCGATCCTACAGATCCACTCACGCGGACGGCAACGGTTTCAGGCACTCCTGCTGTGGCCGCCGAGGCGGCTGTTGGCACCACCCACGGGTGACTCTTTCTCTGCCTTAGAGTTCCGTGCTCTTCTTCCTCTTCGCCCTTTTCTGAATTCCGTGATTTCTGTGCACTCCTTCCTCTGGGTCTTTTCTGAATTCCGTGATCAGAAGGATAACTCTGCTGCTGCTGCTGCTGCGCAATGTGGGCCTTGATGGGCGAACTGGAATCAGAAAAAAAATGCATCATCAAACATCAATCCTATGACAAAAACCACAAATTGACAAAATGGGCTTTTAGGAGATGAGCAAAAGGCAAACAGTAAAGGCTGCCAGGAATTTCAAGGACATAGCATCCATGTGATGGAAGCTCCTGGAACTGGGCCATCTATGACTCTCAATGAGCACAGATGAGATGGCTGAAATTATTGCTTCTTATGCCAACAACACCAATTTCCAATGCAGGTGAGCATCAACTTGCAATCACTTGTTTCATCTTCCTGGAGTTGATCTCTTTCTCTTTCAACCTTGCCTTCTTGTTTGCACATTTGGCACCACCCCCATTGAAAGTGTGGCAATGTGTTTGTCTCTGTAAAATAGTTTGTCTGTCTTTGGAAACCCAATACTTTTGGGCACACTGTTAGTCTATCACCTCTCTCGAGGCTTGAACAACTTGTCAATTCTGCAAGCTGGATTGATTGGCCTACATCCACAAAGGCATGACAACTGCTCTGAACTAACTACTTGATTGAAAAATTCATCACAATTGCAACAGATCTGTCTCTGTGTCTCTGTGTGGATCTGTCTCACCACCACTCTTCCTAGCTTGATGGTGAGGCTGTAAGAGAAATGTCAACCTGGCAAGCTTCCTCAATGCTGATACATCTCGTTGTAATATACTAGATGTCTGTCTATTCTCATACATACTGGCAACCCTCCTGTTGGCTGAAGCATGTGATCACAATACTGCAACTCATCTGCATTTCAGCAACCTGTGATGAGACTGGATTTTTCAATTATCTTATCTCACACAGTATTTTCTACATTCACTGATGAGACAGACAAGACTAGGCAAGGCACTAGACTTCATGCTGGCAAATAATTTTATTGACTTTTCATTACAGAGATTATGACACTGAACCCATTCAGCTGGAATTTTAGCTATTGACAACTGTGGCAGATACACTATCAGAAATTCTACATTATATCCAGAAGGCATAAAGCACCACAAGTGGAGCCCCCTGTGAGGACTACTGTACAAATGAATGTCAAACACATCGGCATACAAATTCCGTGTATGTGGTTGCATGACAAGCTGAAGCAACAACACTTGTGTCCCCATACTTGTGTCAACAGCATCTTTTCAAACCAGGTCAACTGCAGACAGCAGTGATTGCCTAAGAACAGCTTATTTGTGCATCTACTATATCAATTTACCAAGCTCGATGTATTGGCGTGGCAAGACCTGTCACCAGTTCTCCTTCATAACCTTTGCTTTCTCAAGGATGAATTTGCCTTCCTTATACTTCTGAGACTCCTCAAAAGCTTTCTCGTATTTCCAACCAAGCACCTCTTGGCACTGGAAACAGTGGATGTCTGCCACCGTGTGCATACCTGTCATGAGATGGCGGTCTTCCTTGGGTCCAACAGATACATTCACCACGTTTGCAACTAGGTAAGCTCTGCCATTCCTTCCCTGTAACAACACAGACAAAGCAAACTTCTTCGTCTCAGAAGACAACCCAACGATCCCTGCACAGATTGTGACATCACCTGAAATGGATCTGGATCTCAGACAGATCCATTTCTTTAGTAAATCCTACCATCTGACCTGAAATAGACTCAAACAGATGCTGATGCTCACAATTACACCCTGCTCCTTATAGAACACTGGCATTGAAACTGCCGTATGTATGGCTCCAAAGGACTTTAACAAAAAAAAAGCATGTCATAGTGTAGCAAAATTGAGATAAAAGCTGTGAGAGAATTCAATTCTTATGCAGCAGGTTCTTGGCCTTGCAGATGCCATGGTGAACAGCAGAATTTCAACACAGCACTCAAAGAGCAAATGAGGAAACAGCAGTAGCACTCCACTGTGTGATGAATCCCATGTCTGTGAATCTGATCATTCAGCTATGTCTATGATGTTCTTGCTGCTTGCTTGGATTCCGATGGTGGAGATATTCTGCAGTGCCTCCTAAGGCGCTTCTGTAAGCAGCCTATTTAGTGCCATGAGGGTTCACAAGGTCTTTGTGACCTGCGATTCATTCTCAGTTGTTGCTCCTCGCTTCTTCTTCTTCCCTTGGTCCTGGCAGAAAATTACGTACCCTAACTAACAACCTTGCGCAGAAATCCATAACAAAACTCCTTGTTGTCCATCTCGCCCCACCGAATCCAAAATTGAGCAACGAGCCGAATCCATCCCAAAGCATACACAATATCAACGACAAACAAACAAACAAACACGCACACGCACGCACCCGCACAACAACTCCCCGTCCACACACACACGATTTTATTTTTCCTCCCAGTAAGTAGAAACAAGAATCAACAACCAAAGCAAAGAGACGAAGAAAAAGAAGAAGCAGCACCTGAAAGCATTTGGAAATAATATCGTCGTGGTCCGAGACATGGCAGCGGCAATTGCAACAGCTGTAGATGCGCGGGCCTGCATGGTGCACTAATCCATCCACTTCCCCCATTCCCCGTCGACTTCTCGGGCCACAAGATTCGTACAGAAAAACACACACACACGCACACATACACTCTCTCTCTCTCTCCTCGAAGAGGACGAAAATCTGCGAAGAACACGAGCGCACACGGCAATGACGACGCATAGGCCGAAAGCTCAGCTGTGCAGCCCTGCCCTAAACTTAGTTTTTTAGCCGGGGTGGTTAATTAGGTTCTAATTATCCAATTAGAATACAATTAATTAGGCCTTCGGAGACAGTGAATTTTTTTTTGTGTCGAATTTTCGACATTTTACGAATTGTTTTTTGAAAGAAGAATATAATTCTGTCGCAAATTCACTTTTATGGGGGGGAAATTTCGCCATTTAATTTTTTTTAAAAACTAGCCCAAATCGCCACAATTGCCTCTGATTTGAACAGGCGATTAATATTTTTTACTTTCATAATTTTAATATCGCCAAATTTAGCTAAACATACTTATGGATTGTTGCCACTTGAGCAACATCACAAAATTGAAAAAAAAAAGAGAAAAAAATCAATGGTTCCAACCATGGTTTTTCTTTTCACTTTTGTCAAGTAGGTTGACCAGCAATCATGGACAAGAGGAATGAGCCAAATTTGGCTAAAGGTCAGCCAGCAAAATAGACATTTTATTAAGGATCTCGCTTTGTTTTGGCAACCTCCAAGAACACATTAAAAAAAAAATGGCGACTTTTGCACATTTTTTCCAAAAACCCACCCCTAACACTTTGCACTGGATTTTCGCTGTTGTGGTGTGAAAATTTTGCTCCCCCCCCGCCCCAAAAAAACACTGCTTCAGACCTGAATAAAAGCTCTCTTGAATTTGTATCACAATTTTAGTTGATTTTTCTTTTAATCAACTCTTTAGGTTCTAATTAAGTAACTAATTAGAAAAGAATTAGTCTTTTGGACATTTAATAAAACTATCTTTAATAATAAAAACTAGTGTGAACCCTATGCATAATGCACAGTTGTGTTATTTCAACAATGTTTGGTTGATGTTTTTGGTTTTTTAAAAAAAGATTTTTTTTCAAACAACTATCCGTGGCCCGGATGCTGGGTTCGAGCGTCATTCTCGAGAGATGAGCTGATTGCCTCCGGGCCCTGTCTGGTCCGGTTAAGGGTAAGGTGGTAGGTACCTAAGATGATCTCGTGGTTTCAGCAAGTTTTGTAACTTAGGCTAGTAAGTACTTATTATCTACCTTACAAATAACGATGCGATGAAATCACTGTTTATTCGAAATCACTGTCACATCAATTGTCAGTTGCATATAACCCTGTCACAAACAAACAAACTTGCTGAATTAATATATTAGATTTGTTGTTTCTCTTTTAATCAACTAACAATTAGGTTCTAATTAGTTACCTAATTATGCCTTAGGACCTTAATAGAAGTTCTTTTCACTTTATTTCATATTTTGAATTGTTTTTCTCTAATCAACTCTTTGCCTTATTGACCCAAGGCCTTGCAACCAGAAAACATTAAATCAGTAACGAGTCCTTCTTTTTTTTTCATTATCTGCCCTTGGCCCAATCCATCTGTTTCTCAAAAAAGATGGATGATGCCCGGTAAACACTTTGGGTCCTGCTATGCACATCTTGGACCTGTAATGGGCACTAGAATAGGACCTCTAATGGCACTAAGGGCCCATTCTAGTGCCCATTACAGGTCCAAGATGTGCATGCCAGGGCCCAAAAAACTTGAACCCCTCCTCTTGGTGCATCTGACACACTAACAATTGTTGAAAGTGGATTAGAAATCAGAAAGTTACAGCCCTCCAAAGTAAAGGGGGTCAAAAACTCAAAAAAAACAAATCAGTGAACACTACAAAAAAATTCCTTGTATGTATGTTGCTCTGCTGCTATTAGTAGAGTTCTCAGATGATTTGTAGAACTTCTGGTGGCACTTCTATAGCACTTTAAATAGTTTAAAATTAATAAGAAATAAGAAAGTTATGAGATTTGAAAGGAAGAGGGGGTCAAAACCAAGAAAAATGAAAAAAAAAACACATTTTACAATTTGGAAAAAACGTTTTTTCTTTACTTTTTTTTTTTTTTGGGTTTGCCTCTTGGCTTTGCTTTTCAAAGTTTTTTTGTTCAGTTTGAGAAGGTGCTCCTAAAACATTTTAAAGACCTCAAAATGGGGAAGAATTGAGAAAGATATGCCAAAGTGTTCGGTCATAGGCAGGCAATTGGTGATGGGCCAGTCTACCCTATTAGGGTAATTATATGTAGTAGTACAAATAGTGGCTTCAGCACAAATTATATTATTTTAAAAAAATGCTGAAAATTTTCAAATTTTATTTTCCTCAAAGAAAATTTCAAAACGAAATATGAAGAATCCTTTTTCAATGCTTTAGAATTATTTTTTTCAAACTGCAATATTAAGAATTAATTAATTCTTCAAGAGAAGAGACATGTGCTGAAGCTGTCCCTAATCCTAATGTATGTTACTCCTCTCACAATCCTTCCTCCCCTCCTAATGAGTCCTCACCAAACCCTAAAACCCTCATCAACCACAAACCCTGGTGGAGCTCAATGAATGACTCATCATCTTTTGTCTCCCTTGATGAGTCCCTCCTGACTCCTCTCTTGTTGTTTAGGGTTTAGGGTTTAAGGTGGTTACTACTCTTCTTTTTCTTCTTAGCTGCTTGGAAGGTAGCTAATAACTGGTTTGTGTGGGCATCTTTTGAAATAACCAACTATTTTTGTTTGTCACAGGTAATTTTGAGAACTGGGTGAAATTTTTAAAAATAAAAATCTTGATACCTTGGTCAATTCTCATAGGGTTCTTTTTTTTTCTGGAAATAATCAAATTGATTTTAAAAATTCTATGAGAAAACTAGAAAAGATGGTCTCACAAAAGTGAGAACCAAAGAATATTAGTCTAAACATTAATCTTCATTTGTCATTTATTGTTTAGTAGTCCTTTAGAAAAATATTACCTAGCAATCCTTGTTTTAATGAGCAAGATTTTTCCATCAAATTTTTTTTCCAAAAAATGATTTTTTGGGTTCTTTATCACTAGAATTTGAAAAAAAAACCAGAAAAATTGCAAGATTTTTATTTCAGTTCTGCAATAGGTAGCCAACAATATAGAAATGAATGCTTAGATTTTTGTTATTTTCATAATTCATTTGAAATCAAATATGGCTAAACCTTTTTATGGATGATTTTTATCTTAGACCTATCACATAACATCAAAAAATTGAAGAAAATATCATTGCATGTGAGAGCTTGTATATTAAAAATAATCAAAAATTTCAGTCACAAGAAATTTCAAGAAATTGGTATATGAAAAGTTTTGAGTAGTTTTTTGTCTGATCATCCTTAAACAATTGATTTTGCATAATCCTTCATGGGGTTGTCCCTAGACACTTCTGAAAACAACTATCTCATTTCTAAGCTTAATTACCTCACTTTTTCTCTAAAAACTATTTTTTATGTTTATAACTATTTCACTCTTTTTCCAAATTTTCTCATTTTTTTTTCCTTATCAACCAACATGAATATGAAAAGACAAATTAATATGTGCTTTTTCATGTCCATGATATTTATATTAGTTAAAATTGAATTTGATGTGAACATAAATAATAATGAACCACTGAAAAACAAAATGAAAACATAATAAGAAAAAAGAAAAGTTGATGGTCACTAATAATGTGCAGCAATGCAAAGCCCAAGTTTTTAAAAAAATCTAAATTTATGCTGAAAATTTGAAAGAATCACTAGTGCACCCTACCTTCATTATTTAATATAGTAATTTTTTAAAAGAATTTGCAAAATGTAAATGTGTGTGTGTACGTATATAGGAGGTATATATTAGGCACCCATTACATTTCCAAGATATGTGGTGGCTTATGCCTACTCTAGGGTTTAGTAATTTTCATAGAAGAGATTTCCAACTTGAACCCCTTTTATTGGTGCATCTGGTGCACAAAAAAATGTCAAAAATGGAATAGAATAGAGAAAGTTACAACCTCCAAACTAGAGGGGACCAAGAACTCAAACAAGACAAACCATTGAACACTACTACAAGGCTGATTCTTGAACACCCAAAAAATTCCTTGTATGTTGCTATTATAGTTCAAGGATGATTTGTAAAACTTCAAGTGATGTTCCTATAGCACTTTAAATCATTTAAAATGAATTATAAATTTAAAAAATGATGAGATTTGAAAATAAAAGGGGTCCAAAGAAAAGAAAAGAAAAAACACATTCTGTAAGTTGGAAAGCTTATTTTTCTTCTTGTTATTTTTTCACTATTATTTTTCCTTTGCACTTCAAAGATGATTTCTAGACCTTGAGGTAACACTCCTAAAAAAAAGCCAAAACTAATTCATTAAAATTATTAATATAATTTTAAATTTTAAAAATAAATTAGTTCCACTTAATTTGGCCTTGTCAAAGCTTTGTAACAATTTTGAAATTTTTTATAACTAAAAATTTATTGTTTTCATTGTTTGCAATAATGTTTGATGTCATGGAACTTAATGGGGAGGTTACCCTAACCTACCCTAGATCTCGGATCTAGCTTGACTTCAAAAATATCAAAAAAACTGAACCCAAAAATGGGTCTCAATTTTATTTTAAAAAACCTAGATGAAAACAGAACTGGCCCCATAAAAATTTTCAAAACCGGAACCTCGAGGTTCCTCCTAAAACCTAAGAACCACACAACTTTGGTCAATATCATTGCACAGATTTCATGCATTTTACTACACCTTTATTACACTTAATTCATAAAGGTTTTTTCTTTTTAGAAGACATGTTATATCACCTCTTGTTAATTAAGCCTTTTATTTCCTTCTATTTATCTTTCATATTCCTACTTTTTTGTAAGTTGATTTACAGTTTGTATGGAATGGGGTTCAACAAACGGATCACACTTCAATCTCACAAGATATTTTGTGGCTTTTGTTTTTGTCATGTTATTTGTATTTTGTTTCATGGTCAATTTTATCCTTACATGCATAAGATGGACTATTATTGAGTATTTAATTGTAATTGAACATTTGAAAGATGAAGTCATATCATTATAACAGAATATGGTTTTGCCTTCAGCAGCAGATCTTGGCTCAGGACTCATGTGTAATGTGTTTTCATCCATTTCAACGTAAAATACATATGGTCTATATGTCGAAACAAAAATTCACATGAAAATTCCTCAATGATATGTTGTCGATGCCAAAGAAAATTGATTTCTGTGCCTGGGTTAAACAATGGCACCTTGGATTCCTGGGTTTAGGGTTTAGGGCTGGAAGTACAGAGAGCTCTGATCAACGCAGTGCCGCATGCACTGGCATAGAAGAGAGTCCCTTCAAAACTGGCACTTAAGGAGGTTTGTGGATCAATGGAGGGGAAAATGACAATCAAATTCAAGCCTATGGATCAATCTCCATTTGATCTGGATTTGTTGAAACCTGAAAGCTCCTATTCGACCATCCCCAGTAAAACCTAAAGAAGGATGTGGATCAAAATTCAAAGAAGGCATAGGGATACCCAGTATGACAGGTACGCCGTCCCTCACTCCAGCTACAAATCAGAATCAGAACTTCACAGCAAGCCTGATCCACATTTGATGAGTTCATGCCGTTGTTCCTGTGAAGCATGTTTGCGTTTATCAAACGGTTGCCTGAAAACATTTGCAAGCTTACAACTTGTCTGTGAATGGTGGAGGAGTGCCTCCCAGTGCGACAATCTGTTTCTCCAGCTGCACCACATTGTCAACCAACAGCAGGGACACTCAGAATGACAAACAACTGACATAGAATCGGTGACAAAAAGTTGTAACTCATGATCACAGTCATGCAAACATATGTTACGACATTTTCTGCTTTGCATTTCATTATCAACTTTCCAGGTAACTGAGAAGTAGCTCAAAACTTTGAGCACAATCCAAGGAGTGAAGAATCATTATAGAAGTCTATTCCAAAGTCAGATATGAATATACACTGAGTAGTGCTCAATGAACCTCTTATTACCATATGCTATAAGAAACCAAAAGGTTGTAAAGGGGTGTTGCACAAAGGCTGTCATGCTGAGAATGAAAAAAGGTGGAGTGTTTTGGGTGATTACTTCAAGCATAGTCTGAAGCTTGCCCTTGATAACTTCAAACTCTCTAGTCACATGCTCCAGCGCAAACAGGCACCTACAAAAATTGTCAAAAAGGGAGCACAGAATCCACAGCATTTAGCAACTTCGGGTATGCAATAACTAGAGCTTTGAAACAAACTAGTGGCAAATGAACCAGACAAACAAATTGCAAAAGAATTTTTTTTTCCATTTTCTAGCAGCTGAGGGTGGGTTTATTCTTCTCGTGCTTCATGCAGGTCACCAGTGAGGAGCAGCAGCACAGCATCTGAAATCAACTGGATTTTACTTCTGCATGTTGTGATACAACAGCAAGGCAAAGGAAGTAACCAGGTTCATAGCTGAAAATCCAATTTGGAATACAGAAAGCACTCACCCTTGTTGGTCTTGTCTGTTACAGCACATGCGGAGTTTAATGCATACAGCTTTCACTCTCTGTGCGCCAATGCTGACATACCATGCAACAGCATCATCATCATCATCATCCCTCCCAAATCAATACACTCTCAAACTTTCTTGTTAAGGTGAAACAACCTTCCCTTAGTTCCTGTGCTGAAAGACTCTAGACTGCAAAAGCTCACATGATCACATTCTGCATTGATCAAGAAAAAAAACTTGGTCTACGTCAGAGGAACTTGGAGAGGATTGACACTTCTGAGCTGTGAACACTTTTGCAGCAGGAAAAAAGTTTGTGACACTAAATTCAATTGCAGAGGGAGAGTCTCCTTTACCGTGAAACTCAGACAAGACCTGCTGCTACTGTATGCCATGTGAGAAATGCGTTTGACATGGTGGCTTTTCTCAGGCATACAGGAGAGAGAGAGAGACTTGATTCATTCATAATTACCTTGAGCTGCTGCCTTTGAACTGATGCACATGTGCATCAACCTTCTTGAAGTTCACTGGCTTCTGTTCTCTGGAAATGCAAAGTGATCACCGGAGTATATTTAGGGCAGAAGAAGCGCACACAATTTCAGGCACAAACTTTGTTTCTTTGTTGTTTTTCAATGGTCTACTTTTGATTGCAGAATTTTTCACTGTCAGTCCGTAATCCACTGCTCAGGGAATGAGGAGGATCCTCCCTATATCTTTCTGTCTATTCTTTGTCTGTCTCTGTCTCTGTCTCTGTGTCTCTCTCTTTGATCTTTGCAAACGATTGTGAGGAAGAAAGACGTACAGAGATTCAGTCAAGTTTTTGATGATTCTTCCAGAATCCTGTATGAACAGGAGGACCACCTCCTCCACGAAGTCCGGGGAGCTCTCATCTTGCAATTGCTGGAGCTCCAAGAATTGATCATCCAGCAAGCCCTGCAAATCAATCAGATATTACTCTTAAGGACACAATTATAGCACAAACCAGCAATTCTCTCGGACACAATATTTTCTTTGCATTTCGTTCCAAAGCTTTCCTCCTGATCGTTAGGAAGAGAGCGATAGCTTTGGATCTGTAGTAGATGGCAGAGAGTTTCGCATACAGTACGTAAAATTGCCTACCTCTGCACGAAGACTGTCCATGTGCTCGGCGTACAGCTGCTTCGCCGCTGCGAGCTGCATTGCCTCTCCCATTCCTGATCCGTTCTCATCACACTTCCCCATCTTACAGATTCCCAGCTCCTCCTTCACGCTCTCTTCTTGCTTCTTCTCTCTCTCACTTCTTTCTCCCCCTAACCCCGGCAGAGGTCCCTCTGTGTCTCTCTGCCTCTCTCCGCGTCTCTATCCGTTTCCCCTCTTCAACAACTTCCGAAAAACCTCAGCTTCAAGGCTTCTATCACTATGCTCCACCTTACAAAGATCAAGCCTCCTCCTCGTCCTACTGCTACTTCTTCCTCTTGATAACACAACAACAATGCAGATGTCGAGTTGAAAATCTGTAGACCTCTCTCTATTCTGCAAACATAGGCACTGCCACTGTGATACCACACACAAGCAAAGCTTGAGCTGTCTTTACTTGCTTTGCCTTACTTTAGTTTCCTTAATCATGCACACAAAGAACAAACAAAGTTGGCTGTTTGTTTGCCTGATGATGCACACAAGCAATCCTTACACAAACATTGAATGGGTACGCAGCCTGCTGATGATGCACACAAACAACACGACACAAGATTGCTGTCTGCAGTGATCAATGCACACAAACAATTAACACCGACAACACAAACAAGATTGTTGGCGTTTGGTTGATCAATGCACACACAAACAATAACGCCAACAACATAAACAAGATTGATGTTTGCTTGATCAATGCACACACAAACAACAACACCAACAACACACCCAAGATTGATGTTTGCTTGATCAATGCACACACAAACAACAACACCAACAACACACCCAAGATTGATGTTTGCTTGATCAATGCACACACAAACAATAACACCAACAACACACCCAAGATTGATGTGTGCTTGATCAAAGCACACAAATAATAACACCAACAACACACCAAAAGATTGGTGTTTGCTTGATCAATGCACACACAAACAATAACAGCAACAACACACACAAGATTGGGTGTTTGCTTGATCAATGCACTCACGCAATAACACCAACAACACACCGAAGAAAGGCGTCTGCTCGATCAATGCACACAAGCAATACTTCCACAAACAACACACAAGATTGCTGTTCGCCTGATGATGATGACGACAAGCAATCCTTACACAAACATTGAATGGGTACGTACTTCGTATAGGTACTTCGTATATGTTGAGTTTTGAAACCCCAACCCCCCCCCCTCTCAAAAACCATTTTCAAAACTCACTCTACCTTCCTTTTCTGAAATATGGCGAAATTCGGTCATTTTTTTGTCATTAAAAATCCTTTGGTTTGGTCAAAAGCAGCATTTTTTTTGTGACAAATTTTCCCCACTCAGCCACACAAAAAATAGGGGCTGAAACTCCTACAAAGGATTTTTTTAATATCACAAAATGGTGGAAAAAAAAGAAAAAAGAAAAACCCTGAGGGGAATGAGGGCTTGGTTTTTCCAAAAAAAAACCTTTGCCTAGATTTTTTAGTGTATTTGCAAACACAATTATAGAGTGGAAGAACTTGTGAGGCATTTTGGAAAAAGAACCGCTTGCACTAACATTTTTTCCCAAAATGCTCCACATTTGTTTTTACCTTTATTTTCCATGAGAGAAGAAAAATCACCTAAAGTAGCTAATCTATGGGCATGTGTGCAAGCTTATTATAATTAATTACACCCAAATTTACACTCAAATCAAATCAAAAGTGGGTGTTCAAAAATCATGGTTATTGATTTGGGTCCACCACTACGGTCTACTAACTATGCCGTTAGCTTCTTTCGGTATTTGAGGAGTGTCTTCCAATCTAACAATTGAATTTTAGTGAAGGGAATTTACACTCTGAGGCATAGTCTTTTTACAATTTTTTTATATAATTTTTTTTCAAAATTTTCCAGAAATTTAAAAAAAATACTCAAATTTACACTAGAAATACAAAACTTTCCCAATTTCTGTTCCAAATACAACAAAAAATGTGCAAAAAAACCATGGCTCTGAAGATAGTTTTCCAATTTATGAATCAAATTCGGTGGAGGGAATTTATGCTTTTTGGATTAGACTGATTGCTTTCTTTTCCTAAACTTCCATGAATGTCAATTGGGTTGTGGAGGATACTATTTTCCAAGCTAGATTGGGGGTAGGGAGATCCTATGTCAAATCAGATTTGTTACTGTCTTTGTAACTTATCTCATGCATCAAATTTCCGGTTTCAAGGAATATATATATTGGGCATATACACCTTTCAGATCTTCAAAATTTGTGAGGGATTTGATTTCCCTTGAGAATATCTGACTTTATAAATGGCCCAGTTATAAACCTGTGTGTAAGTGGTGGGGCTCAAGGTTCTTGGGTGGTGACAATTTCCAGACATTTGAGGGCATAGCATGCATTGACCCGGAGAGGGCCGAGTGTTCATTGCCTTTGCTCCGTGTCATCAACTCCTGGATGTGAAGAGCTTCTTGATATTATTAATGACTGGAAGGGGAGGTAGGGAGGTGTTCCTTGCTTAATACATGGGGCTCATTGAGTCACATATTTAGTATCTGTATTGCCTGATTTGATTTGATTTGGTTTGATTTGGAGGTTGTCTAGACTCTAAAGAGCAAGCACTTTCTTTTGCAAGGTTTGTACATTCTAAGGCAAATTGGGGGACACCCAGAGTGCAAAGATTGACAACACTTGCCTTGAGTCTTGACCTTTTACACTACATCATCATTATGTGAATTGTACTAGGCTTTAGATTGCATCATCATAAGCAAAAGCCACCCAAATGAACAAGACCATGGAAAAATTTAGAAAATCTACTATGCAAATCTCCTTGGCAATTAGTTCTGTGAAATTATTGTTTGTTGCACTTATAACAAGATCACGATATGAATATTTTATGTTATCTCTATTCTCTTTGCTGCATTAAAATATTCTTCACCTGAATTTTGGTTTTTTGGGATTGTGAATGGAAATAAATGTTACTTGTCCTCAACATGATATTCTTCTAGCTTAATTAATAGTTCTGGTTCTAATTAGATTGTTAACAAACTGTTGCTAAAGGACTGCATTTGTGGCTCCTCCATATCTCATCATTACCCATCTTCCTAGGATTTTGGTCGAATCCTCTACCATACTATGTATTCTTTCTCAGTATTTTTTAATTGCTTTCTGAATGTCTTTTCCTTGGGTTGCGATCTTAAGGATTAAAGCAATGAATATTCTCAAATGTCCATGTTCCAAAATGATCAAATTCCTAATCGCAGACCTCTAAAAACCTACCATGGTCCTTTCTTTCCTGAAAACCGCCTGTTCACTGTTCTAACAGCAGCTCACGCGGTGCTTAGTATATGAGCCTGCAAAATACTCACAACCAGTGTTTTTGGCTGGCTCTTTTTAAATGTAACTTCCCTGGCCACTCCACCTTATGCTAAGTCTTGTCAAGCTGGCTATAGTCACATGGCTAGGGGTGGTTTCTAGGCTACACTTCACATTTTGCATATAAGTTGTTGGCTCTTCTATGGCAGAGCAAGTAAGTGCATGGTGGCTAAAGGTTCATGAAAGGGATTGGCAGGTGATTAGGTGACTGTTTAAGGGGTAACCTAGGCTACATAGAGGTGATCAAATTTGAAACAATGACAACAAAAATAAAATTAGAGGCAACATTCTGACTACACAAATGGCATCATAGTTGAAAATGTGATCACTAAACATACTTTCAAGGGGGTCAAACCCCAATCCAAATATGGATTCTACCCAATTGCAATTGAAAATTGATCTATGCACATAAACACACATTAGAATCAACAACTCTACACAAGGTTAGTGAAAAACCTTAAAGAACCAACAATCACATAAGATGTCAATGCAAATCCAACAAGAAAATGAGAAAAAAAATGATCAAACACAACAAGCAACATGTGCATTGTTATACACCTACATGCTAATGATTTAAAAGTCAATACAAAAAGAAAACATGCAAAAATAAAAGAATATACCTAAAATTTGTGATTCCTATATTCCACTATAAACCATAACAATGCTTATTAATATGGCAATCTCAAATGATAATATAGAATGAAAAAGTGGTCAAATACATAAAACTTATAGGCATGCATTTGAATGACCAAATCCAAATGACTTCTAAGATGGTTCTTCACTTGGTCTTCATATAACTCAAGCTTGAGAGATCCATTTATCTTCTAAAAATCGTAAGATGATCACAATAAAAACCTCAACCAACTTCAGATATTTTCAAAGTTGGTTTTACAAAATATCACTAGATCCTAACCTTTACCATAGTCGGGAGGTAGGGTTATGGTCAAAAGGTGAAAGCATGGCAACAATGTAATTGTTTTTTATAGTCACAACCAAAAATGATGCCTATTAATCCAATAAATAACCATTTAGCAAGGGTGCAAACATCACACCACTTTCCCTTGCACGTTTTTGGTGGCAGTATTGTGCTTTTGAGCAAGGTTAACTACCTAAAGAAAGTTTGTTTAATATCCGACTACAACCAAATAGTGTGGGTAAATGATTCTTGTAGCATTCAACATTTCCTATGCAAGAAACCTCTTGTCAAGTTCATCAATTAACTGAATTGTAGTTCAAATCAATTATGTTTTGACTTCTTGCATCAACTTTGCCCAATCCTCATGAATCGCCAAGGTGTAGTTTACAAGGTTTATGCATGTTGTACATTATGCCTTGAAAAAGAAAACAACATTGAACATCATAACAAGGTTGTTCCACCACACAATATGCAAATCATCAAAACTCTACTCAACAAAGTTGTGAAACTTTGTTGTGAAACTTGGGGAAGTCTGTAAAGCTCCACTTTTTAATCTTCACCATAGTACATGTTTTGTAAATAAACTTGCCATAGCTCCACATGAGAATAAAGTCACAAATGAAGGTTTTTTGGTTTTAAACATATTTGTTCAACCCCCATACAATTTCCAACATTGGAACCACACTAGTCAACTGAAAAACAATCTCCAAATCATACAAGTACTCATAGTTGGCTTTTATAGTTTCATGAATAGAGAGGCATCTTGATTAGCAAGGTTTTGAACTCTTCAAAGACTACCTTATTTGGAGAAATCATAATAATCCATATGGTTTTATGGCCCTAGCAAAGTGACTACAACAATTATAAAGTCACATATAGTCACTCCATAACGGCTACCCATGTCTCTTTCCACTAAACCAAAATGTAAGTGTGTCTAATATGACTAACTTAAACTAGCATTGTAATCACATCAGACATTCATAGCTACACGTGGAAATTCCTTTGTTTACATTGATTATGTAGCTTTACTTGGGTGACTAAAGAAATCATAAATTTTTTTATGTGAATTATGACATGTCACATATGAATGAATTATATTAGGATTGATACTAGTATAATTTTGACATGGATTACAACATATCACATGATTGATTTACGTCATCATTGTAATTTTAAAATTCCCACATGAAATTAATATATGGATAATATTCCCAAGATAATTTTTGAAGCATTTGAAAAAAATATTTTTTAAGTTTATATTGATAATGGATAATGCATTAACCAAATCTTTACCAATTAATATGAAGAATCAATTTTTGAAGTGTTGATTGTGATTCTAATCATGAGCACATCATGTGTTTTGAAATCATCAAATGTAAGAAAATAAAAAAACAACAAAAACATAAAATAAATTCAATCCTTTTGAGCTCCAAAACATGACAAACAAATTCCATCATATCTCTATTAACCCATCTTCAAACAACATCTTGATAATGTAGCAAATTTTCACAAAACCATTCAAGGTCTACATAGTTATTTGGGACAAACAATGGATAATGAATTGATCTTGATTTACAAAAATTGGGCATGATCCCAAATTGTCCCATTCTATTAGTCTTGGCCTAAAATATAGTTTTGTAACCTCACAACCTATCACATAATGTATCAAATACCTACCCATGGAGTCCAACTGAAGCATTAAAAAATTATGCTTCATTAGTTCTCAATTCAAATAACTTCAATCATAGGCTAAATCTAGCAGATGAAGGGTAAATGGAGATATTAACCATCACTTCCATAAGTTTTCACATCTTCTTCTACACTTTCTACTCCATCACTTTCCCTTCCACTAGGCACATCAATAACCAAATTTGTAGTAGCAATTATAATACCTCCTACAATCACAAGAGGTTGAATTAATTCATCAATGGAGATTGGAACTTGCAAACTTACATATGCATCAAGATTGTTTAACCTAAACATATCAAACTTTGTAGGGTCAATCTAAACTTTATTTGTTATTTGTCTCCCACAAGGTTCCTTCCTCACAACTACTTTCCATCCTCTTTCCCTAGGATCACTAGAAAAAAAACTTGATCCGCACGTAATGGGAAAGAAAATGATTAATCTCAAATGGGAATTAAGGACCCAAAGTTTACAAGAATGAAACTATATTCATCTCTCTTCACCATTGCGCTACTCCCAATGTAGTTCAATTCACCTAGTTGTACAACAAAACAAGGCTTAGTACCCTATAGTTCAATTCTAGAATATCTTCAAACCATCCCACACATTCTAGTTTTGCAACCACCAGTCTATGGTAATTTGGTCCTGACATGCATTCATGTTCAAAAATTGTTGTTACACCAGTATCATGTGTTGTCAAATGTTTTTCAACACTTGAAACCCTAATATGGTTGCCAAACACCCACAGTGCTTGATAACTTTTAGCCTCAAGTGTAGGTGGCATGGATACATGCACCACATTTTTTTCAATTTTATCCCCTTCTTTGACTATTATAATAATTGAATTTTTTATCCACTTTGGAAATGGGATCACTTCCTTAAGGTGATATTTGAACACATGAACCTTTGCTCAATATCAACCTAGGGCATATATGACTTCTCTCGATTTCATATTTGTACTTCTGCCACAGATTTCTTGCCACAATTTTCATTGCCAACTTAATTCAGTTAAATGAAGTTTGAAACAATGTCATGACAACATCCAAATTATTAAATTTTCAATCAAAGTTAGTCATTTTATTAATTTTTATGCAATTTGTGTTTAGGGTAAGGGATAGTAATAGCATATATATTGAAAAATCTATCATAAACTTGACATCAATATGGAGGAGGTCACATGTGCCATGTTGACATCAAGTCCACATTTTGTGGCACAAATGAATATGCCATACCCCAAAAGTCTACACTCATGATTCATGCATGCCCATTTCCTTGAAACATTTCATCATTCATACAAACATCTTCTTTCTCATCCCAAACTCTTCGACTTATGGCTGCAAAATCCTATAAGTATTATGTGCAAAACCCTAATGTTTCTTCTAGTACATAGCCTTTTATCATGCTTATTTATGGTCTTACTTTATTTCTCACAAATCCTTTTAAGGTTTTAAGGTAATGTTCAACATGGTACATCCACCTTGTGGGGATTAGACTGCATAGTTCCAATTCCTCCACTAAATGGACCAAGAGATGTGTCATAACATTGAAGAATGAAGGAGGGAATTCTCGTTCCAACAACGCCAATGTTAATGCCACATGTTTAAAATCCCCCATTGTGGCCAAGTTCACAACTTTTTGAACATAACTTTTTGACAGCTTGTGATAAATGAATAAGGGCCATCCTATAACCCTTTGCCATGAAATTCCGTAAGCACAAAGGTAAGATCTCTTGCATCATCACATGATGATCATGTGACTTCATCCCCTTCATCTCTCCATCCTTGTGAATTTTCTTTCTTAATGAAGACACATAGTGAAATGGTGTTTTTAAATTGCCAACAATTTGTATGAACCTTTTTTTTTTTCATTTGTCAACACAAATGACCTTGCAAGTTTAGTCATTTTACCTACAACCACTACTACATATTGTGCCTTTTTGCGAAGGGAAAAACAAAAAACCGGAAGGGTTTGCAAAGCAAAAACAACCTGCCATATTTGCGATGTGACACGCATCGCAACTTGTGGCTCACCAACCATCGCTAATATATAATGTACCTTAAATCATAGCAACACTTTTGCGACATATACCACAACCAAAACTTTGCAACCCTCTCAGTTTTCGTGCACGCTAGCGATATTCCACAGTTCGCACCTCTTAATCATGCTCACAACATCGCAAATTTTAAAATACACAAACTATCGCAAAACAATTTGAGACTCACAAGAAATCGCAATCTTGTGTTAATAGGCGCATCGCATTTTGCGTTTGAATATGTATCGCAAACCTCATCACAAATTTTTACAAAAGTTTCCGGTGTTGGACATATCGCAAGTTGCGATGTGCGCTAGTTCACAAAGTAGTAAAAGGGATCCTGGAGAAGGAAGTTTCGCAAAAGGTTTCACAATGTCATCTGATTTATCACGGCCTTTTTTAAGTCGCATAAAATCTTGGTGACATTGAGGTAGTACATGCAGTAGTGCAAAGGAGAGTAGTACAAAGTTCCTAAAGGGCCTACTCCCGGAACTATAAAGGCTGAAATTCGCTAAAGACTTTGACACAA
>Ga0116227_10005288_pt1 | contig 27336 bp, 26 predicted proteins | sample S1TSphgellanicum_FD_89693 | JGI IMG/M metagenome (GOLD analysis project Ga0116227, IMG submission 89693) | Host-associated microbial communities from peat moss isolated from Minnesota, USA - S1T2_Fb - Sphagnum magellanicum MG | ecosystem: Host-associated > Plants > Peat moss > Unclassified...
GGTTTGGTGTGTGGTTGGTGTGGGTGGTGGTGGGGGGGGGGGGTGGGGTGGTGGGGGTGGGGGGGGGGGAGGGGGGGGGTGGGGGGGGTTTGGGGGGGGGGTCCCGGCAGGGGCGGGAAGGGGGACGGGCGAGGAAGGACCGGGCGAGAAGGGCCAACACGGGCCGAGAGGGAACACGAGTGGGAAAGGACTGGACGGGGGGAAGCTCGACGGGTGCATTATGCACCAGGTTCACACTAGTTAATAACAAATTCAATAAGGTTATTACTAACAAAAGATTTTTATTTTTCATTGTATTTTTTGATTACTAATGGGGACATTATGTCTATGGAATTAGGATGCAATGTTTTTAAAGATTTGATATTTTTCAATACATATGTATGTTTCTTGTAAGGGTGATGTGTTAATGAACTTGAAATGTTCTAGATGCTTCTATTATATTGTAATAAATAAAACTATGTAGACAATTAATTGCGCTTGCATCTATTGCAAGTTAAAAAACATTGCCAATTTTTCAAATTCTTATGTTTGTTTCAACTTTTTTCCATTGCAGTTGTTTATGATGGTTTTCAATTCTTTTGTTATAGTTTTATCTATCTTTGTCAATTACGAAATGTAGTGACATGAGGGTCAATTATAAATTGACCATATATATTTGCTTGCCACATTGTAGGACTTAAAAGAAATCACACAAGTGCACAATCTTTGCTTCCTTTTCAGCCAAAAACACAACCAATAAACAAAAATGTTTGCATCCACAATTTACAATAGTTACAATAAGCATGGTCCATTGCCCAAACCATGAGCATAGAGGGTCCCCCTTCTTTGTCTCGAAATCTCCTAATCTCCTTCACAACCAAAAAAAATCCTAAATTATTTTTTCCATATTTTTTTTCTACCCTTTTGTGCTTTTCTTCAAGCATGTTTTTTTTGGCTTTTAAAAGCCTTTTAGCTTATATATATACACTTGCACCTCCATGCAGATGGCAACTCCTATTCATGTCGTCATGGTGTCACCTTTGGTTGCATCCTACTTGCTCTCGACAATTGTTCATTCATGAGTTGATGGTCGTTAATACACTCCCCTTCTTAAAACATGTCATTGTCTTCAATGATAAAAATCAAAGAAATTAAGCTTAAAATCAATTTTTTTTTCTTATGCAGCTTCATCCATAGGGTAGTGTTTCCATTTTACTAAAGTTCATTCCAAGTTTTATTCCTAAAATTGTCAAACTTCAATGTTTATAATCTTTTATAATTCAACTATAGTGTTTGATTCATTTAATGTTTACGGTAATTTAGGCAAGAGGTGAATGGGATTGGACACATATTGCTTTAATACTCTAACATTGAATATGTCATGTATCTTCCAATAGTTTGGGAAATTCAATTGGTAGGCCAATTTCCCTATTTTTTTGGTATGGTGAATGACTCACAAAATCAAGGGGACAACTTTTGGCAGTTTTCTAAACTCAAACCACTTTGATTTATCATTTATTAAAACAATTTATCATTAACCTTGAACCTTCAAAAACTTTGGTTCTTGTCAGCATAAAACTTGGCTTATTGTGGTCAAGTTCATTACTTTATTCCCAACATGCATTCTTAGCATATCCTTCAAGGTTCGATTGGTTCTTTTAGTTTGGGCATCAATTTTGAGATGATAAGCACTACTTAGTTTGAATTTAATGTTAAAACATTTCGAATAAGGTATTCCAAAACTAAATCACAAATTCTTTTGGTAAACTATGTAATTGAAAAATTTCTTGAATGAATAACAAGATTCCCATTAACCTTTGGCTTATCCAACATAATGGTGCTTGATAAATAAAAAGACAACCTAAAAAGACAAATCAAATTGGCAATCAAATGTTCCCAACTTCAACACTTAAAAATGTTATAACTACCATTCTTTTTTAGGAGAGCCATACAACATGTCACCTTTGACCTTGATCTATCTACATTATGGCAAGAAAAATCATGTAGGACAAGGAGAACATACTAGTCCCTGCTACTAGCCGTATCATTCACAATGAACACAATGAAGAAAAGACTTCCTTGCTAAAAGTGCAAGAAGAAGATCTTGACCAAGCCCATGTTACAATTGAAGCAATGAAAGCTTTATGTGTATGAAAGGGCAAACAAGAATGTAACTTTGTTTAATGAAGTGAATGCCCATCCATTCATTCAGGAGGAACTTCTACCTACTACCTCGACAAGCCATGACATTGTTTGCAGAGACACAACAAGTACTTACCTAGCTAACATGTCAAGAAGGTCAACATTAAGTGTCAACAAGTTAAACTAGGTGTGATACAATTGGCTAACATTGAGCACACCCTTTCCATTTCATATGGAAAAACTACGAGAATCATCTCCTATATCTCAAAATCCTGCCTTGAAATCAAAGCAAACAGAGCAATAAGTAGAAAATGTAAAAGATCCTTTTTCCAAAGTAATAGGCAAACAATTTCTGAGGGTTTTGAAATCGACACCATACATGAATATCCTTGTAGTTAGAGCCCTTCAAGTTTTCTGCTATAATAGCTGGATTGGTTATTGTTAAATGTACAAGTATAAACACCCAACCACACACTATTGGAGGCCTTATAGAGACGCCTCTACTTTTGACCAAATTAAAGACAATTCTATAAAGAACAAGCTATTGCCATAATGGGACTTCCACAAAATGATATTACAAATTTGTGGATAGTTTAGAATTTGCACACCCCCAAGGGAAAAAAACCCCGAACCACAGTTGAGTCAATGTACAGTAACAGGCCAGTTCTGCACCTTTCTTTACATAACATGCTTCCAAATTTACCAACTCCAGTGTATTTAATGGAACCTCCACATAACTTTACACAAAGCCTGAAGAAGAAATTAATAGCCTAGATGATGTAGACAACCAACCCCTTGCCTGCCACCCCATTCCTGAGTGGCTTCATTCCACTAATGCAAAAGCCTTGGGCAATGTCAGGCTGGCAGCACCAAGCAACTTTTGCCAATCTTTTGGGCCTCTCTTACTTACCTCTTGTTGCACACAAGATTTTGGAAACTCTCATGAACTAGCAGAGATGAGCCCTGAGGCATAAATGTTTAACAAATGTTGTTCCCTCGGTAGCTAGCTTCTGTCATCGATCTAAACCAAAATGGACAAGTAAGTAGAGAGAGAGCCATAAGGTACCTAGTTTCTCTCAGACTTGGAAGAACCCACTTCTTTTGGCTCCGCTTGACCTTCAGCAGCATCATAATGGAGAATCCCAGTAAACTCTTTTGAGAAAAGAAGATCTCATGGGTGTGTTCAAGATCATGCAGGGAGCTTGGACCAGCTGCAGGTCTCCTTCCTCCTGTGCTACCCCATCCCCGCCTTTTTCCCACAAACAACCCCACATCCCCCACCTGCTTTCCTCCCTGCTTCTGAAATGGAACCCAATGCTGTCGGAAACAACAAAAAGAATTGGGGATTGTAATCTTGCCGACATTGGGTTCTTCTTCCAGGATGCAACATAGGTCAGAAATTTTGAGCTGCTAGCCACCTTGCAACTTGATCTGTTGAAGACAGCTGCCTTTTTCAACAGGACATGAACCTCTCTCCCTACAGCCAGGGACACCATTTGGAATTCTCAGAGGATCTGACATCATGGTTATAACAAAGTTAAGGGGGTTAGCTACTGTACACATCCTGAAGCTCTCTAGGAGCTCCAGAAAGAGTCAAACATCCATTAGGTACTCCAATGATCATTTTTTTGTTTTACACTTGTTGAACTTCACTTGCCTTCTTTTCCCTTTATCCCTCCTCCTTTCACCTGTTGCTGCATCTCCCTTAATTGAACAACTGTGTGAGAAAGATCCTGCACTTGCTGTTTCAGCTGTTTGACATATTCAACAGCTTCGTCCAGCATATCCGATGTGTTGGTTTGTTTGTCCATGTTGGGGACCAAGTCTTGCAACCTCTTCATGCGCTCACTGATCTTGGTTCGGCGCACTCGCTCAGCAATGCTACGGGGATGAGTGGCACAGCCACGCTTTGCTCGAGTTTGACATGGCACTGAGATGTCAGGTAGGTCATCATCAAAAGTTGGACTATAAGATGACCTGTTTATCGTTGCAGGTAGACTTGAATGCCTAATCAAGGTGCCAGCTGGTTCCCCAAGCCTGCCCTGGAGTGCACCTGCACCTTCTTCCCCTGACACACGTCTGTCAACTGTTGTATCACCAAGAACTCCACGGAGCCGCTTACCTCCAAGACCCACTGGACAACCCAACAAGAACAGAGAAATCTTTGGTGCTCAATTACCAAAGTCTAAGATCAAGAAATTGCAACTGACCATGCACACAAAGACACAAGCCATGATCCCACCTTCTTCTGATCTAGAAGGTTCTCCATGTTATCCCCTAGAAAGATTCACGAGAGATGTAGGATGCAGTAAACTGCTGAATTGCTAAGATTCTGAACTTGGAAGAAAGAAAAATGAAGCAACAATTGTGTAGTACCTGGACTTGTTGGAGAATGCCACAGGCCTCCATCAGCTCCTGATGTTGTTGTCGTATCACTGAAAAGAAAAGAATCATCCTGGCTAGAGTACATTGAGGACTTGCCACTTACACCAGCAGCACCACCAGTCTCCTCAGATATTCCACCTGACAAACTCTCCTGATCAGGAGATGATGTCATGAATGGGATTTGTGAATTGAGATCATCGATGGGATCGTTCAAAGTTGCAAACCAGTCTGCAGGTAAACTGCTCTGGCGAACAAGCTGGTTATCTTTGCAGGCAAGTTGATGTGGGTTCTTGGCCAGCAATGTCCTGTTTGCTGCTGCATAAAATAGAGATCAACAGTCAATCACAAACAGGATCTAGCTGCATCTTTCATCAACAAATCCACAATTTGTTCAAGCCAAAAGAACAAGACACATTTAATTCCAGAAGCTCTTGAATTGGGGAAGAGAGAGAAAGAGAGAGAGAGAGAGAGAGAGAGAAGTACCAGGCGGTTTAGACTCTTGCTTTATGCCAAACATCATGGAAGTAACACAATGAGAAGGTTGCTTCTGATCAGGTTCAGTTGGAGGTGAAAGAAACTGATTGTAGCTGTGCAAGGTGGAGGAGGCCGCATTCAAAAGCTTGTCTGTCTCCATGGGCTGAGGAACACCCTCTGTTATTGGTGTGAGGTTATTGTTGTTGTTGCCTGAGAAGAATGAAGCTGGGATATCGCTATCTCTCATCATGAGTCCATGATTCCCAGTATCGTTGTGGCCAGCAGCAGGGTTCCCCACTAGAGGACTACTTGAGACCTGAGAGAAAGCATCCTGGAAAGCAGCATCCTCATCCACCAAGCTCTGTAGCAAAGAGCTTGGAGCTGAGTGGTAGCGTTGCAAGCTGCCTCCCCCGCCAAAACCTTGAGAGCCAGGAGCATCTGGAGTCGGTCGGAACATGGGATGATTATTGGCTTGGATCATGTGTGCTGCTATTTTCATAACTCGGTTTTTCGGATCCAGTTCAAACTTCTGGTCAGTGTCACCAAATGACCACAGTGGTTGCTGCTGCAAAGCTGCCATTGACCTACTTGCAGGGACTCCTCCTGCAGTCTGAGAAATTAAAACACCAGAGGTGGTCGAGGTCTCTACACAGGACAAGCTATTCCCTCTTCCTCCTCCTGTGGGAGATGAAATGAGCTGCGTTGGCGCTCCGGCTCCAGCATGAAGTGATGAGTACTGAGAAGAGAAATCATAAATGTCCATCATGTGCTCTGATCCTAAACCCATACTTGGAGAGCTGGTCAGAGCGACAACACTTGCTAGAGTCGAATGAGCCGGGCTGCTATGGTGGTCAGTTTGCAGCATTGCGTTCAGCTCTTCATCAATGGTACTCATGCCTAAGGGGGGCCACCCACAAAGTAAGTAGGTATCTATGTCGCAGTCCAAGGTTCAACTGTGCAACAACAGTTCCAGGGTTCACTGCTGACACCGAGTCATTCCAGATGTCCTCCTCATGGCACTGTGGCCTCAGAAAGAAAGAATTACAGAGCTCTCCAGCTTCTGATGATACTAACTACAGAGGAATCAGGGAATTCTTTGTTTCCTGTTGAGAATCCAGCTGAAGCAAAGCAATCACTTAGCCCCCTGGGACCCTCAAAATGCTCCACGACGACCAGGACCACGACGACCACCAAAATCCCACATTCCAGAATCAGGCTTGGAGGACTTGGATTATACCTGGAGGGCCATGGATGGAGCTACCACCACCACATTCCATCTCTTTCTCATCATCTCTATTTCTTCTGCGAAATGGGTGATCATGTAATCTCTTCTTCTCCCTTCTTGGGCTTCATTTTCCGCGTCATGTAATCTCTTCTTCTCCCTTCTTGGGCTTCATTTTCCGCGTCTCATAAGCGGATCAAGCTCCCACGATCCCAAGAATCTCACCCAATTTTTACTTATCTTTTCTCCCCTCAAGGTCTCCAGGAATCTGATGCACTCACCCACCACCCCTACCTTCTCCACCCGTCCGTCCGTCCGTCCTTGTCTGGCTATGGCAATCCCCAAAAGCAAATCCTCGATCTTCTAGTAATCCTGGATTCTAGCAACTTCAGGGGAAATGCAACAAAACCCGGACCGTAATACTTTCATTTAAATTACAAAAACAAACAAACAGAGAACAAAACCAAACCAAACCAAACAAACTCCCAACACTCATCTATACTGCAAATCTATTAGGAAGCGAAGAAACTCGATGACCTCCTTTGGAGAGTGATGAACATCCAGGGCTAAGTACGGTGGTACGGAGCCTTGGCTCGTGCCATATGCGGCTGGAACTTAAAGAAGAAGAAAGTGGGTGGGGGAGAGGGTAGGGGAAAAAAAAAGCTGATGCAGGAGGAATTAAAAAGCTGCTGCTACTGTTGTTGCTGCAGCACCTACTTACAAGCCACGAAATCTGAACCAAAGTAGGGTAGGGTCACCGGCCAATTCTTCCGGATTGCTTTCATTGCACAGACTACTAGCTAGCTAGCTAGCTACTACAAACAAACACTATTTAGTATCAGTGTTTTTCGTTTTTTCCTCTAGGTCGTCACTTGTGGCAGCACTTTTGTAAAAACGCTACAACCCACCTACCCTACCTAGGCCAGTCTCCGTTTATTGCTAATTGATGCTGAGAATCCTTGCCAGTGGACTTAGTTGAGGAATTTAGTCAAAAAAAAGAAAAGAGCCTGATTAGGCTAGAGTATGTGTCGTCTTTCCCCTTTCTACAATTGAATTCTCTTCATTGTTGTTAACCTTCAAATAAATAAACAAATAAGAAACACTAGTGTCGTTGGTGATGAGGTCAGAGGGGCTGCAGGTGAAGGAGAAGGTTACTTAGAAGAAGAAGGAAAAAGAAGAAGAAGAAGGAGAAGAAGGGGCGGAGCCCTCCGTTCAGTAGCTTTGTTTGTTTGCCCAGCGCTGGTTCATCCCCCTAAGTCGGGATGTCTTCTTCTTCACAAAGGAGGGCTTTTGCTGCTTTGTGCGCGTGCAGCTCGCATGTCCATCTCTTTCTTTTGCCGCACTCTCTCTCTCTCGCTCTCGCGCGCGCAAAAGCGGCGCCGTCGTCGTCGTTCTCGCGTCACGCACTGCCTGCCTGCAGCAATCCTCTTCCCAGGGACGGTGGAAGGAAGGAAGGAAGGTACCTACCTACCTACCAACCTACCACTCTCTCACATACCTACCTCCTACCCAGCAGTTTTTTTTTTAAAAGAAAATTTTGTTTGTAGCCAAAGTGGTGATCGTGCAAGGGAAGATTTAGCCAAATTCTGGCTATCAACCAAAAATGAAGTAAAAATTGTTTAATGATCAACCTTTGCATCATTTTGGCTATATCCATGAAAACCAAGTATAAAAATATCTGGCAATTTTTACTTTTCTTTTTTTCCCTCACTTTCTGAAAACCTCCAATATAATCACTTCGATTTTGAATTTATAATTTTGAATTTCCCATTTAAGAGAAGTTTTGCCAAAAAAAATTTCCAAAAACTAAGTAAATTTTCAAAGATCATACCTGCAAAGATTTTAGCCAAAATCTGGCTATCCAAATTATGAAATACAAAAATCTTCAATGAAACAATCTGTATTTGTGGCTACATACTAAAAACCAAATATAGAAATTTGGCGATTTTGGGAGATGGGTTGAGGACTAGAGTGTTTTGAAATTTGGTGTTCCCAAATGTATTCCATATAATTCCTTCAATGTTCTCATCAAGTGCCCAATATCGTTCCTGATTTGTTCCTCAAGTTCCCATTGTGTTCCCAATAACACCACACTTCATTCCATATCTTGATCAAACAACTAAACTTAATATTAAATTTGTTGAATTTTATTATGATTTGCATTTAATGTAACTATGCACATAATCATCCTTTTTTAATTGCCTATCTCAAAATTTACATTCAAAACCATATTCAAAACCAAACTTCTTTTAGCAACATTTGTGAAAATATTAAAAAATAATTGTATTTTAATTGTGGCACCCAATGTCAATTAATTAAAAAATTTAATGTTCAATTATTATCATTTCGACTTATTTTGAACCCCCAATGAACAATTTCAGTAATTTCATAGTAATGTAATTTTAGGGTAATGTTAGTGTATTAATAATATATATAGAGGGTGTTGAAGAGGCTTGTGTGTACCCAAAAAAAAAATTGTTATGACCAACAAAATTGCTGAATTTGGTGGTTTGAATTTATTTTTCCTTAGTTAAATCTTGAGTGAATTAACAATTTAATGTGTAAATCGGGTTTTGGTAGGTTTGTGAGAATTTTAGAGGACCAATGGAAATGGAGAAAAGGGACCATTATTTTCAATGTTCAACATAATAAGGTTATGTGTAGATTTGAGGATTTAGTTTGTAAAGTGGTCATAATTTAAGCTAAAAAAAAGTGGCCAATTTTATTTTTTTAAAATAAATATTTACTCTATGATTTCTTAGGCAAACAAATCCAGATTTATTTATTTTTAAAACAATAAACATGGGCATTATGCACACCATTTTGGGTTCATCCAACTCAATACTTTGCACAAACAAAACTAGTTGTAAGACAACATACATGAACTATCATAAATAAGTTTTTACATCCGTTAAAATCTGGATGAACATGGTTCATCCATATTCAAGACTCCGCCTTTGACCTCAAGCTCTAGAAACAACTCCATAATGGCACACTTGCTATAATTAGTTCCTATATACTGAAACTGGCTGTTCTCACCCCCTAATCGCGTGACTTTACCGATAGTTGTCTTTTGGCCTGACTAAAGAGTTTTTGTTTGCTGTAGTAGTAGAGGCTAGTTCAAGTATAAGAAATTCCTTTGGCATGAATTCTTTTTAGAATTTTGAGATTATAAATTTTTTTTTTCCCCATCAAGTACTCTGATGATATTGTTCAAAAAATGCATTCCTTTTAAAATTTTGAAATTAAAAATTTTTTTTCCCCTTCATCTACTATATAGTATTGGTCCAAAAATGAATTTGTTTTTTTAATTTTGAAATTGTAATTTTTTCCCATCATCTACTATGATATTGTTCAAAAAATGAATTCTTTTTCTAATTTGGAAATTATAATGTTTTTCATCATCTACTATGATACAACCTATTGGTCAAAAAATGAATTCGTTTTTTTTTAGTTTTGAAATTGTAATTTTTTTCCATCATCTACTATGATATTGTTCAAAAAATGAATTCTTTTTCTAATTTTGAATTTTTTTTTTTTTTCATCATCTACTATGATATGACCTATTGGTCAAAAAATCAAAAGCCCTAGGGAATTTCATTTTATTTTGAAATTATATTGTGATATGTGTAGTGAAATTATTCAGGGTGTGTAACCTATGATAATTATGATGATTTTTTCAAAATGTCCAACTTCATATTTTCACAAAATTTCATTTCACTATTTTTGGGGATTATTTAATGACATTAAGGGGTAAGGTATTCTAAAAATGCCACTTTTATTGCTGCTTGGTTTCATTGGTACGCAGAAAAAAGTTTTGATGAAAATGGGTGATATTGTAAATATATCACTTTTTTCCTACTTTCATTTGTAGACAGGAAAAAAAATAAAAATAATAATAAAATGATGAAAAATGGGTAATATTCTAAATATATCACTTTTTTGCTGCTTTCGTTTGTAGACAGGAAAAAAAATTTAAAATTTAAAAATTGATGAAAATGGGTAATATTCTAAATATATCACTTTTTTGCTGCTTTCATTTGTAGACAGAAAGTAATAATACTAATAATAATAAAATAATGATAATGGGTGATATCTGAAAATGCCAAAAAATAATAATTCTGGTTTAAATCATGTAGGCAGAAAAGATTTGATGAAAGTGATATCTACAGAGTTTCCAGCTTTTGCTTTGCTACTACTTGAATAAATAATGAAGACAGCAAAATTGTGATGAAGAAAAAGGGAATTTCAATTAGGGTATGTCAGTTTTGGCTGCTTTCAAAATGTATGTATCCAGCAAGAGATTTGATAAAAAGTGAAATCTAGAGAATGCCCACTTTTGAAGGGGTGATGATGCACAAGATCCAAATTGTGGCATCATGAAATATGCACAAGGGTGAGCATCATGGAAGTGTCTGTGGCAGTGGGGACAGCATCTTGCTCTGATTGATGAGCACAATATCTAATACACTAGAGTGACTTTTAAAAGTGATCCACAATGTACAAGTGATCTGCATCTGGAGGACAACTTCCAGAGAAGTGCATCTCCGTCTTTTTTTTGCATGGACATTTTCCTCCTCAGTCCTAGTCTACCTAGAATCAATCACAAGGGGCGGGGGGAACAAAAAGAAATTATGTTAGATTTGTGGTTTCGTTGCAATTTCATATGCACATATACACATTAGATCTCCTTGTAAAATTGTTTGGCTTCAAAAACAAAGCTAGATTGCCACTAACCCAATTAATCACAATCACCCAACTTAGGAACTTAGAAGATCTCCTTGTAAAATTGTTTAGCTTCAAAAACAAAGCTAGATTGCCATGAACCCAATTCCTTACAATCACCCAATTTAGGTACTTAGAATCAAAATGATTTACAGGAAGTTCAATCTGAACAAACCCACACCCAGATTTGCACTATCATTGTTGTTGCAAGTTCTGGTGTAAGAGCATCTCCACCCCAAAATTGTAAACTACATTTAATATTTTTTTGAAAAAAAACAATCTTCCCTACCCATCAACAGCAAGAAGCTCACTTTAGACAATAAGCTTGACCGTTTATGTTTTTACATCTAAACCCATCATTGTCATTGACCAAAACCATAGTAAGAAAATCCTTTTAGAGGCCATCGCTCATGGTACCCAACATTTTAACCATATTTAGTGTGTGACATGAAAAATTTTCACTATCCTCTTTGGAAAATTTAATATTAAGTGGTGTTTTAGGATATTGCAGTGCAGTTGCTCTAAAGATGATGCAATCTTTGAGTTCTCATCTGGGTTGGAACATCATTTTTGAACCATGAAAGCATGGTAACTTGTGTGTTTTCATTAGGAACTTGTTCGAAGCCCTGGGATGTTCTAAAGCTAAAGCATTATACGGAAAATGCTGTGGTGTGAGAAGAGGGAGGAGATATGATGAAGTGGATTGACCACCAGTTGTTAGATAAGTGATACTAGTAAAAAAGGGCCCTCAAAGTGCATTTTTGGATTATATTTGGACACGAAAAAGTTGAAACACCATTCACACTGAATTGAGTTCATTCTAACAATAGATAACTACATAAAACTTTTTAAAAGGATGAAAAAAGAGGTGATTTTAAAAATTCTCCATATTGATGAAAAGACGTCATCTTGATTCTCCACACTAATATATGTGTATTTGACTCAAGACAAATGTTCAGTACTACTTTTGAAATTGAGTTTTTTTAGCTTGCAAACACACTCTAGTGAAGGGGTTGGGCTCTTGGTTTCCATTTGTATGGATTCAATGTCCAAACAATAGGTTGCACTATTCAAGTATATTCAGAATTAGTGCAGACTTCGCTATTTCTCCAAATCACGTCCTTAGTATGTGCCCCCATGAAACAATGCTTTTCTTGGTTGGCAATGCAAGTGAACTGCTTCATTATGAAAATCCAAAGAGTAAGAGCAACAATTTTTTGGGGGGTATCGCACATTTTCCTTTGGGATTCACACAATAATTGTGTTCACAAATATATTTGATTCGAATTCATATGGCTTTTCTTTCCTTGTAGCAACATTTGTCACTTTTTCAAAAAGGATTTTTTGGGAACTTAATACTTTTAAACAACATGTTCTCTTGTTTTGGACAAAGTTATTTTTCATTACCGCACAGTTTTTCTCCTTTTCCATACCACAGTATTATTTTCTTATTCGCACAACATGTTTTGCTTATTTATGTCATATTCCTTGTAGTTTACACAACACATTGTCTTGATCACATTTCTTTTCAAGCAAATTGTCCAAACCTATTGGAAAGTGAAAATCGTCCCAAACAAAATCCTTCCATATGAACATTACATTTTCATTTTCAACACAACACATTTTTACCGCATGCAGATGTGTTGATGTTGTTGAAGTTTTCGATTCCCATGCTCCAACATAAACATCACATGTACTAACAAAAAGTACAATCACATAGGCAGAATTGGCTCACATGTGATTATCCTGTAGGATAAATCCCCGGGATGGATGCGGGTAATAGAACTAGGCATAGGCAGTTGTCAAATCCATCTGTCATTTTGGGAATGTTCCCCACCCATTGTAAGGCCCAAGGCAGACATTCTCATGAACACTAACATATGTAGATCATAAGGCACAGGAGGCACATAAACGTGCCCTCCAAATACACTAGGAGAACCTCTCTCAGTTCTTTCCAGAATAGTAACCCATCACCTTGACAATTTGATATCCTTATCGCTGGTTCCAAACTTGATGACTCCTGTGTTTTTCCTGGGTTAAAAGTGTGCACGAATCCAGCAATGACTAGTCATCTATGGAAAGACATTTTCACAGAGTCAAAATGAGGAAAACTTACGGAAAATATCTCAACTGAAATTCATGGTCAATTTCAATTTGGGCAGAAGCCAACAGAAACAGAATACATCAGGTTCTTTGACATCCCCACCCCCAAACAAAATTCCCCATCAAACCAGATGAAGGATTGGCTTCCTTCGAATGATTCACCAGTCACTGGTGGTTTATTCTATTCTTTAGTGGTTTTGGAATCATCGTTGGATTTGCTTCCCTCCTCTGATCATTTAGCATACATGAAGGCAGTTGATTCAAAATGTCAGAATTTCCATCATAGTTTTCAAAAGGGACAAAACTTCTGATGGGGAAGCAAAGTCAAGAAGTATGTTCTTTCTACTACTGGAACAGTGTCACAGAGGACTCACCATATTGTTTGATTCAGTGAGGATGGGAAGAAATACACTGATTTTGAAAACTGTGTTTTTCAACTGTTTGCACATTTCTTCTCTGGCATACTGCTCCCAAAACTTCCACCATCAATGCAGCTGGACTTGCACATCAACAAGAAGGATGCTAAAGCTACATGTGCTAAGGACCCTAGTTGACCTAATTGACTGATTGTAACCTGCAAAAGCAACAAAGAGGAAAAACTAATCCCAAGATGTGGAGTGTGGATTGCCAATGATTCACTTGAGGAGCAGTAACTTGATCCAGTTGTTTCAAATCACTTTCAGACCCCAAAAATATACTGTCCATGGCAACTACCGGAGATGGATGTTCAACTTTTGCAGCCATCATATGAACTCAAAACTGGGGCAATCTATTAAAAGTAACTTGTGGCACCTGGTTGCACCATGCCTGCTCGACTACCCATCAATCACCTTTGTACGTGTCTTTTGGAATCAATTGTCATGAGACCGGTAGCATCTGTTTGACCCATTGAATGGCCCCACAAGGCATATAATGTGTTGTGCATTCCAGCGTGTGCACTATGTCACTTTGATGAGCTTTTCACTGACAAGAATATCTGCAGCTTCGAAGGGCCTCAATCCTCCCCACCCTGGTTCTCCTCCTTGAACAGCTTGATCATATCATCAATTCGTAGAATTGTAATTGCTGCCTCTGTTGCAAACTACAGAAGACCGCAAAGACAAAAAAAATTCAGAACAGTACTGATGTGAAGCTGTCCAAATTGGATCACATGGGTGAGTGAAAAGCTTGATGTATGCTGCAACACAAATCAAGGTGTTTTGAGTGCACACAGACATCTCAGGTCCTTTTCAGAGGTGCTAGATTCATAGTACAGATGGTGCAGAATGGTCAGTTGAATTTAAGAAGGGATGAATTATCACATAAAGTTAAAGATAGCCAGTGATCATTACTGTGGGCAGGCTTCTGAATTCTATGCAAAGAAACAAGGACATTTTCAGTTGGAACTTTGTGCATAGTCACTTCACATCAACAAATGGAGCTAGTCAAGAAGAGACCTGAATAATTTTCACTTTGCTCATTGAGGGCTCAATTACCCCAGCTTCAACATTGTTCCTTACAACTCCTTTGATCAAGTCCAACCCCGTTCTGTAACATGAAAGAGTCAGTACATACAGAACTACAACGCTGGACATTTAACTTTGGAGGTAAACGCTGCATTCCTTAGCCATGAGGTGATGAGATGTGTGTCGCACAGAATATCACTATGACCCAAAACCCAGACAGTTTGCAATTTCAAACAAAGATGTCTAGTTTCATTTCTCCACTTGAATTGCAGCATGTGACCTAGTGATCTCCGCCAACCCCCTTTCTATGGTAAGCCATGCCAAGTTCAAAATCTTTGACAATGCCATCATAGATGTTGAAAGGCCTCTGTGAATACTGCTCCACTCTCTCACAAGTTTGTTGAAGTGCACTTTCAGTGTACACAGTAACAGCTTTTTGCTAGAATCAGTAGGGACATACCCAGAGAGATGCTGCTTATCAGCCTTTGTCTGTGCATTATGGTGGTAAGCACACAGCTTGGCCACCAGCTCAGTTGCATCCTTTGCAGCATTTACTGCCAACACCTGTTCCAATCACCCCAGTTGTAACCATGCATTGTGTGATGTGTCATTAACAAATATCATTCCAAATACACTGAACAAGGATTCCCTGTCAATTTATACATGAGACTGCCAAAACAAAGAGGCACTTAACCACTGCATTTCTCCTGAAAGACATCACATTGCAAAGATGGTCTTCCAGAAAACAGATTATTGATCAACAATCTCCTCACAAATAGCAAGACAAATATAACTTCGAAACAAAAGAACATATTCAAATGCTCAATTGAGACAAATGGGCTAGGTTTACCTTTGGGATTACAAGAAGAGCCAAAGCAAATTCAACAACAGCTAGCTGCTCTCTTGAGCCTAGGGTTGTTGCCAGATTTTCCAAGTAGACAGAGAGCGCAGCCTCTACTGCTCCACCTCCTGCTACCACCATATTTGATTCCAATGTCCGTTTGACAATGCTCAAAGAATCGTGAATAGATCGTTCCATCTCATCTAGCATGTAGTCATTTGCCCCACGCAATATGATAGAGACCTAAAAGAAAAGTACATCAAGATTTAATCATAAGGAAATCACTTCTTGGCAAGCTGAAATACCACATCCAAAACTTGCTTTCACTCATTGAAATCACCACACAGCATTCAGAAGAGTTCAAATTGGCCATTCGAAAGTCTTCCAACTAATACTCTTGCACAATCAAAGAGATGAATCTCCATAATATTGAGCCTTGAACCTACTGCAATTGAAAGGAAATTCCAGTCAATCTGGAAGAGTTACACAAACCCTGGATAGATTCTACACAAGCTTCAGCACAGACAGCATCAGACAGGGGATAATCTGGTTTAAGAGTGCCTACCGCCCTTGAACTTTTTGCACCCTTGATGAGGATGATATCATCATCTGACACCCTGTCCTCAACAACCTCTTCAGCACTTCCAAGTAACGATGCATCAAATGTCTCCCCACCTTCTATGTCAGCAAAGGTAAGTACCTGTGCCATCTCACAAAATTTTCAGCAATCTAAACCTCTTCAACCTAAAACATCTTCCGGGCATCTTCTCACATGTCTTGCAGAAGGTTTTATATTCAGATAGGATCGGCCTGAAATTTGCTTCTCAAAACGTGAAAACCTCCAAAGAAATTCTTAGTGTAGTTGGAGCTATGCTTACAACTCATAAGATCCCGTGGGCATTTCTGAAAATGAAAAGCCAACACCCGCAGGGATTTCATTTTCAAAAATGACCCTGCATTATTTTTTTATGTTTTTTTTCCATCATACCCACCAGGTATCATGGGGAAAAAAAGACATCAATTTTTACACCATGTAACACCCTTGGCTGCGGGCATTACCAAAACTGAGGTCACCTCAGCTCCACCTCATGTGATGCCTGTGGCCTTGGGCATTACCCTACACTTAAAGCAGGGGACACATTTCACATGAACAAACTAATTGACAGGGGATAACACTACACATTCAATTCTAAATTCATATCTTCCGTAACAGCTGCAAATAAGGAAGTATCAAGTCTGAGATAAAGACAGCGCAGGCAGCTTCTTTAAATATTGAATTGGGAGTTGTAGCAAACAAAAAGGGACACAAAATTAGAGATATCTGACCAAGTAAAACATTGGTCATCCTCAGTGAAAGAAAATAAAATGCAAGTGCACACAAACCTTCATTTTCAAAGGGTAATTCTGTGGTCTCTGAAAAGAGATGGGAAATAAGATGATCAGATAAGCTGATGAATTGAAGGTGATAGTTGTTCTGACCTGAGTGGCACCAGTTGCCTTCGCAATGTGTCTCATATCCTCCTTACCAACACGTCTCACAGCAATGGCATTGGCTTCCACAAAATACTGCATTTGGCATTCAACCCAATATTCAACCATAAGAATTCAACCTCAAAATTTAACTGTATTTTTGGACCCATCAGGAGAGGTGTTGAAGCTGACCTTTAGAGCCATGTCATCAATGCCCTTTGTGGTAAGAATAACATTGGCACCTGCCTTCAAAACCTTCTCAATTCTCTCTTTTGTGATATCAGCTTCCCTGTGGCATGTAAAGCACAATTAAAACTTCACCAAAGACCAATACTGTGAATACAGTAACAACATGCATATCAGTGAGATGCCATGTTTACTTTACCACTGACTTCATCAGCTGATGATATTCAATACAAGTTAGAGCACTGCTCAGTAAAAGACAACATTTCAAATTAAGAAAATCCAGACTAAGCTTTGTATGGTAAGATAGAACCAACTTGAGACTGGAAAAAACTGATCAGGTGCACTCACCGCTGACGTATTTTCTCCAGTTCCCTTGGATCAGTCACTAAAACTTGGACCCCCATTTGCATTTTTGTCCGCTGCAAATTGACATCCAGGCATGCTATGCGAGCTGGTGCCACACGCTTGAGCATTCCCTGGGCTGCTCTACCAGCATTCAGGGCATACCCATTCAGCAAATAACTCTCTTTTGCACTCTTTCCATGAGCCTTGAGAATGTTGATTGCCTGTGAAAAGTACCAACCACCACGCACACAAAAAAGAAACAAAAGGCAATAAGAAAATAAAGTTCTTGTCTTCGAAAGCAAATAATGTGCACTGTAGGAGATTCAATATTACACACCTTGATGGGGTACTTTATCTCCCCCTTGTCATTTGTGGTTTTCACAGCTAAGACTGCATCAACCACCTGTAACATCACAGACAAGCTGTTTAGAACCCTTTTGCAGCAATTATGTCTAGTTGACCTTCATGACAGCAATGGCAGAGAAAGGAATAGTTCAGAGAAGTGCTTGCCAATTTTGCAAAAAAGTCGCTGTCAGGCCCAATGATCTTTGAAGACATACTTGTTTTGGCACAGTTGATCAGTGATTCCTTCCCCAACTTCTCTACCTGCATCAGTTGTGTCAATGCCATTCTAAGTTTGATGAAAGCAGACCTTAATCAACAGATAAAGCTGATATAGTATGTGGGTGAATCCCAAAATTTGTGAAACAAATTGCAAAGATGATGGAAGCTGGCATACCTTGATGGCAAGCTTGTCATCAATATATTTACATGCCTCTCGCATGGCAAGCTGCAGGGACACACAACGGATCTAAAAAGTAAACATAACCAATGAACTTGTATAGATGTGCTTAAATCTACAGGGCTGGAAGGAAGTACAGTGGTGTGCATTATACCCTCAAACCCAGGGAAATGTTGAGGCGACAGTACTGTGCACAAACACAACTGGGCCTGACATTATATAAACATCTGTGTCCAGGGTTTCTGCCTCATTTCTGGAGGCAGTAGGAAGACTGAGTAGAGATGCTTGCTAGCACTACAAAGACATCCATACAATGTACAAATGTATCAAGCAGGAGATCCTTGCCATCAATCCACCACTTCAGAGTTTGGAAAAAAAGGGCTTTGTTGGGAATGACAGCAACTGTGAGTGTGCTAATGTTGACTTTCTGGGGTTGCAAAGAAAGTAAAACAAAACAATGTGGCCATGGAATACTTTCCTTAAAAGAAGGATAGCAAACAAAATGTCTTGTCACAGAGTTCAAAGCAAGGCATCTGACTTACACGATATCCACTTATTATTGAGGTGGGGTGGATCTTGTTTCTGACAAGATCATTGGCTCTCTGCAAAGAAAAGATGGCAACAACAAGTCAGATACTGGCTGGAAAGAATGCCCCTTTGTGATGATGCTCTGCAGTGAGCATGAAATGTGACTGCAATGATGGTATGCTCACCTTAAGTAGCTCTGCAGCAATGATTACCACAGATGTAGTTCCATCTCCCACTTCCCGGTCTTGCAATTCTGCAAGCTCCACTAGAACCTGCCACAAATGATTTTTATAAGAGTCTCAGTAGTTGCAAGGAATATCATACGTGCACTTCTGGTTGGCACTTAGCATGATAATAATCAGTTCCTCTTGCCATGACCTTCTGTTGCTCCACTGATAAATGAGGAAAGAAACATTATCTTCATGAGCATCAAGGAATCTGAGGTGACCTAAATAGAAACTTTGCAATTACCTCGTGCTAAGCTTTGAGATTCTGGAAAGAAAAACAATGAGAACATGTCACTCTCTTGGCCATTTTGTAACCAGAGAGTTTCAAGGACATGAGATGTCTATGAAATTGCAGACGAAACCCCATAACAAAAACTTTGAAGGGTAACCATTCTGTCAGTTCCAGCAGAACACAAAACTAACATGACAAGAATAGGGTGCAGTCATAACCAGATCAGTGTCACTAACAAACTGACAGACCATCACCCACATCATGAATAGCAGTGACATGATCTGCTATTCACTCCTCATGATCTCCCAATGGTATAAATAAGTGCATAATAATATGCCAAAATTTTTGAACAAAACAGTATACAAAGATCTGCATCCTGAGTTTGTGTTGCATTCATGGAAGTCATGGGAAAAGACTCAAGTCATGATGTTGGCCTAGCACTCACTCAAGCAATATAGCTTGAGTGTTCCAAGGAAAGGTTGGTCCTAATGACCACATCCTTGAGCATCATCTTTTAACCACATCACTTGCTTACCTTTGCAGCAGGATGCTCCACCTCAAGCATTTTTAGGATTGTTGCTCCATCATTTGTTATTGTGACATCACCAATGTCGTCAACAAGCATCTATAGACAAAACCCAACACAAGTTTTGAACCAGAATATGAACTTGATAAATATACCATTCTATATTCCCTTGGAAATTATTGTTTGACTGAATCAATGACCACAACAAACAAAGCAAACTCAGCCTCTAGGTGATGCCACTATAAACTGAGCATACAATGTTGCAACACGTAGAATAAGGAATATCCTCAGTATCAAGATCGCTAATGGCAAGAATCCTTAAACCCTACTACTGTTCTAAGATGGAGCAACTACAACATTCCAATCAGAGGAAGCCAGACCAAAAAGAAAAACCATCAAAGAAAGATGCGCACCTTGTCAAGACCAACAGGGCCTAACGAGCTTTTCACTATATTGGCGATGGCTTGGCAAGCCATGACTGCATTGACATCCAACAACATCGACATAAAAATCCTTACCATCAGCACGGCATGCAAAGAAGACGAAAGGGGATACATACAGCGCACGCAGAAAGCGAACACTGTCTAAGAGATGGACTCTCTCGCTATGAACTGAAACTTACACCATGTGACCATCAAAATGCAACGAAACAAGAAAAGAAAATGACAAAACCCCTGTCATTCTTGCAACACCACATTTTGCACTCCATCCCAACAATCCATAGGAACCCATCGCCCAGCAGCAGTTGTTGCAAAGCCCCATTTACCATTTTGGGTACGGACATCCTGGCCAGTCTGCCGATCTCCCAAAATCTCCAGGTTCTGCGACATTCTTCACACCTTAAAAAATCCAGAACCCGATTCTCTCTTGCCTGGTAACAAACAAGGTACTTCCAGCTCCCGATATGAGGCCACAAGCGACTTGGTCAATTGCGACGAACAAGACTTGAAGCTCTCTCCGTCCGGTAGGAACAGATTCTTCTCTCTTCGCCTTCTTCCCTCTCGTCTCACAAGACGAGAAGTCCTAACCCTAACCCTAATCCCAAGCCCTCTCTTCTCACAAGCCAAGAAGTCCTAACCCTAACCCAAAGCCCTCTCTCGTCTCACACGACAAGAAGCCCTAACCCTAATCCCAACCGGGGGGTTACTACCCTACCCCAGTGGTAGCTTCACAATAATTAATTGTTTTGGCAAGTGCCCAATAATTTGGTTTCTTCAAGAAAAAAATGCCTAATTTTTTGAATAATTAGAACTGAAATTGCCTAACTTGTACTCTGGTCAGTTCAAGTAAAAATGACGATTCTTTTGATTTTGAAATGTTTTTAAAAATCAAAATCATCGATTATACACAAAATCAAATGCCCACCCAATATAGGTTGCAACAACAAAAGGGTTTTTATGCAATTAGTACTACTTGGCCAAAATAAATTAAAATTACCACCTTTGAAACCATCATTTCCTTAATAGTTTTTTTTTATGAAATTTGTCATTTCATTGAATTTTTGAAAATAATTGGAATTGGTAATTCTTTTGTCTTTTGGATGAATTGAAGCCAATAGTTTTCCAATTTTGAAATAATTTTAAAATTTGAAATTAGCAATTAATATTAAATATCAAATCCTTACTTTCAAGTTGAAGCAAACCTCTAACGAATCACATTAAAAAAAGAGTTTTTATGCATCTCACGTGTATCCTTTGATTATTAGCAACTAGAAGATTGATTGAAAAATGACGTTTGCTCATAACAACAACAAAAAAAAAGTATTGTTGTGAGGGAGTGGGGGGAACCATGGGTGCATGTTTATAATAAAAATTTGAGTTTTGTATTTGTTACGCACTACTAATGACGATTTTTTTTTAATGTTTTCATATGGTTTTCAATAATTCATCATTATTTATGTCAATGTCAAATTTAATTTAAATTAATATACATTTCATGGACATGAAAAGACACATGTTAATATTGTTTTTTCATACCATGTTGGTGGACAGGGGAAAAAAATAAAATAGTTATAAAATGGAAGTAGTTATTAGGAAAAGTGGGAGATAGTTATTATGAAAATTAATAGGAAAAAGAAGTTGTTATTAAGAAAGAAATGAAATAGGTAGGTTTGAAAATGAAATAATTATTTTTGAATTTTTCTTTGGAATGGTCCATGGATAACTAACTATATGAAGGATTCCAAAAAATCCCTTATATACGAGTTTCAATTACATGTCATTGGAATATAAAGACCTAAAGCTTTTGTTGAAAGCCAAAAAAAAAATTTAGAATAACATTATCACACAACCTCAAAATGATGAAAAGAAAGAAGATGTTTTATTCATTGCTTGTAAATAAACATGTGAAAAAATGGGTGTTTGTAATTGATCCTTGAATTTAAATATTTACCACAATGTGATGTGTCTATGATGGTTTGGTTTGCCTAGACCTTCTTTGTTGCAATTTTTTTTCCTAGCGATATTTAACCAAAATGTGACAAGGTTTAATCACCTACGAAATGGTTGTAAGAAAAATCAAGGTTTTTTTAAAGTTCTCGTCACATTACACCACCAATCACTTAGGATGATTCCCAAGTGACAATCCAATTAAAGTGCATTATCATTTAGCTTTGCCATTGATTAAAGTTTCATCATCACCTCTACAACAAAAGGACCATAATAATTAGGTGTTTTTGCCAATGCAATGCATTTTAGCCCTCCATTTTTCAAATCATCCATCAAGTTATCCAAGTTTCATCCCACATTTCTTTTCCAAAGCTTCAAGTCTCAATGCCTTCATTTTGATATTAACGCGCATGTTTCTTCTCCAAAGTTCCAAGTCTCATAACCTTCCTTTTCACTATTATTGCAGACACCATTACCATATCTAATACTCAAAGTGCAAGTAATGGAACCAGGGCAGAGTGGGAGGAGTGGGAAGAATGGGGAAATGTAGTTGGAAGTTGGAAAGAACAATGTTCATTGCTCCTTGTTTGATGTGCATCACTTTGAGCTCATGCAACTTGTTGAGCAATGCAACTTTGCAACATACATTTGTTTTTTGCCTGCTTTCACCTTGCTTCAAAGGGTTTCATCCAAAGTTTAATTTTTTTTGCAAATGATCATATCTCACATTTTAACATTTTTGTATTGTTTCGGCAAATTACTAGTCGTTGATTTTTTGCATTTTGATAATTGACAAGTGTTAATTATTTGCTTCTTATTGATATATTTGTTATACATTGTAAACATCAACATTTTTGTTTAACAAATGTGTGTAACTTTGTGTTTTTTATTGTGAGTTTGAACAAATTGAATGTCAAGATTTAATTTTAGGTTTACTTATGGTTGTGGGGAATTGGGATTTGGTATTTTTTTTTAATTTGGGGTTTCAACTTTGGGTGTGAACCATTGGAATTAGGGAGATGTTGGGTGCAAAACACCACTTAGAGTCAAAGGCTTATGAATCAAAATGTCAAAGGTCATTGGGAGTTAAGATTTAGAAATTAGAGTGTCAAACATTAATGTGATTCAAGATTTGTCAATTAAAGTGTCAATAGTGAAGCCAATATAAAAGATGTCGAAAAGTTATTTTCATTCCAACCGTGATGCATGAAACCCAAGCCAAATTGTTATCCTAGCTTGTACATATCCCCATTTTTTTCTAAAGCGACATCTTTTGGTTATAAAGATGATTCCCTTTCAACATCTATGTGCAATAATTCAACTTTAAAATTGATTTGTCCTGGTGGTTTGCCAACCTACATGCCCTCTATCCTTGAAGTATGTGAGATCCTAGATCTTGGTGAAGATGCAAAACCACCCAAAAAATGAAAAAAAGTTATGAAACATCACAAAAACTTCAAGACATTTGGACTGCATAATTTCCTTTGGCTAAAATGTTACAAGGTAATGATAGGGAAGTTCAACATGTCAAGCACATTGCTTGTAGTGTTGTTTGAAAAAAGGACATGATTCCAAGTGTTAAGTTAGATATTTTGGAGAAGAATGTTGGGAAACAAAATGTGATAAAAAATTTACCACATATTGGGGTGAAAAAAGATGAAATGTACGTGAACAAACAATGTTGGCATGTCTAAAATGATGTAATTTATGCAAGCATGCATTACACAACCATCATTGAAAAAGTGCAATCCATGCTTAAAGTATGAATATCTAAAACCTTTTTATTTAAAGGTGAAAGGGGCAAGAAAAGGTAACAATTAGCAATAAATTTCCATTTCTTTTAGGGGAGGTCAATGTTAGAGTATGAATTTTTAAATCCTTTCTTTATATTTTTGGGAATTATGATGATGACAAAAAAAATTAGACAAATTCTAACATTTGCAATGTGATGCATTTCATGTGTGCATAGGTCAAAACCAAGATGAAGGAGGTCCTTGGGGAATCAAATTATCTTGATGTTACTTGTGACAAAATCACAACAATTGATAATCAATTTTGAATTTCAATGCATGGATATATTATGCAAGATTGGAGTCGATTATGGAATTCATTTTTTGGAACATGTATACAAGGCAAAATTGCCAACAATTTCATTGCAATATTCATTGATGTTTTAATCATTAATGGTAGTGTCCCAAAGGTGGATGTTCTTTTGAAATTATTATCATTTGGTGTACACGGTGTTTTTGTTTTTTAGGTCAAAGTTTTTTTTTCTATGCATGCTATCATCATCTTGGTTTTGTTTATATTATCATTTTAGTTTAGGATCAATTTTAATTTTTTGGTGTTTACTACCATCATTGATATATATTTTATAATCATTGTTGATTAATGATTTAGAGCAAATTTATCCTTGGGTGGTACCATTAGGAATGTCACACCCCAAATTTCTAAGACCCATCCAACTTTAAAACAACATAGGACTCACATAAAGAAAGCTTTTCATTTCAATTTATTCATCAAAAGGTTACCCAAGTCATGTTGAATTAAAAATGCAATTAAAATTATTTTAAAATGTGTTTTGATGTAGAAAATGAATGCATAATCCTGGAAAAAATTTCAAGAATGTAACACGAAGGATTTTTTTTATTATGAACACAAAGAATCTATTTTTTGGGAATTTTTTTTAATGTTAATTTTTTAAAACATTTCAAATGCCAACCTACTTGATGGTTTTTATAGATAATTGATTGAATCAATTTTCATTTAGTTATGAATTTTCAAAATCAAGATTGTGAAGTCCTAAAGGGCCATTGATGTCAAGAACACAAATGATAATTATTTTCATCTTTTGTTATTTTAATGATTAGTTTGATCATTCTCTTGTGCATGTATTAAATAAACAAGAAAAAAAATCTAATGTATAAATGTAAGGACATTTAAAAGGAAAAAAAATCAAAAATTGGGTCAATAATGGTTTAAAAATTGAAATGTTAATGCATATTATAAGTTTTTGGGTGTTCATTATTTTTCATGAGTGTGTGAATAGGTGGGGAAAACATTTCCCACCTAGTCTAATCAAATAAACCAATGTATAAGTAGATGGAATTTTATTTTTAAAAATTGGGTCTAACTTTCATGTGGTTTTGGCAAGGTGGTTCCTAGTGGTACCACCCAAAGGTATTTTCACATGAATGTGGAAATGTCCATTGCATGAACCATTTTTTTCAATCTTGACATTCAAGATTGCAAAAAGTTGATATGGTGCTACAAAAGAAATATAATAATGTTTTTCCCCTCATGTGGAAGTGTCCATTGCATGAACCATCGCATTAATTTGGCTAGACAAACCTGTTTCCATTTGCTAGTTGTTTCAAGGATCAAGTTTTTGTCGTAATCAATTTATCCATTTTTTTCTCACAACCCAAAATGATATATTGAATTCATAAAGTTGGTTGAACTAATGATTGTCAAGGGTAACAAAATTTTACAAAATGTAAAAACACATTCGATTATCATCTTGAATCCAACCAAATGAGTTATTTTAGAATATAGGCGTTTGATGACAAAGATGACAAAAAAACATGAAAAGGTTGGCTTGGCTCAAACAAAATTTGATTTGTTTTTTGACATTTCAATTATAATTGGGATTGCAAGTTTGTTACTTATGCTTCAAACTATTCATTACTTGATCAAGTTTTCATATAAAAAAGAAATCATTATTTGTGATCATGTGGCAGCCAAAGTCAATTGTATGGCCTCTACAATGATTTAAACACATGTTTTGTTTCATATGCCTTCAAAGATTTCAAGGATTTGTTGGATTAGAAATATGACATTATCACATTAAATTGAATTGCCTTAGAGATCAATTTGAATACAACAAGGATTAAATGTTAAATTTTTCAATGTGTTAAACAAATTTTAGATGTTATTTACCTAGATCATGTGACTATAAAACTTGAGCATGTCACAATAGAATTGTACATTATTATCTTAAAGGAGGTGGAGTTGTGCCAAGGTGCATGTTATTTTTGGTTTATCCCATATATCATGTTGTAACTTGTTTATGGTTTAAAAAAATTGTTGACTACTTTGAAACTTAATATTGTTTAACATTTGGTATTTTTGGTTGTCTTGTAGGTGCTACTAAAATCTTGACAAAATAACTATCTAATTGATTCCCTACCAATTGTTTGATGGACCCATTGGAAATTATCTAACCCCACTATTGGTTACAATAAGATGTCAATTTAAATTTTGAACACCATTATACACTAATTAATAATCATTATGGTTATGAACACAAGTTGGCTGTTGCAATGTCTTCTGCAATTTTATCACCCCCATACCTTGATTTGCAATGTAGCATGTTCAAATGCACAATGAAATTTAATGGGGCAACAACCATGGAACCTCCCTTTCATGTAATTTTGTTCAGTCGAATGTCGCACATTTTGTTAAATTAAAAAATGTTAAAGAATTATGCTCCAAAGTTTTTCAAGTTAATTGAAATTGTTGTTGTTTAGGTATTCATGAGTGTTGAAAATGAAAGAATGTTTTTAACCTTTTCATTCATGAAAACAAAGTTGTGGAATAAATTAAATGAACATCTTTTAACTATTGTGGGCATGTTCTTACAATATTTTTTTCATTCTGGAAAGCTTCCCCTATGATGCAATATTCGATGAATGGAAAAAGGCCAAGGTTCAAAATTTGAAAATTAGTTTACTATGGATTTGTTGGCTACCTTGCTTATATTTAAATGGCAACCACCATATCTCAATGATAACAAGCACAAGTCACAAAACTAGGTGGTTTTTTAAGATCTATTTTGATTTGTCTTATTTTTAAATTTGTCTTGGTTAGGTCTTCATTAAAATTTTGCATTTGGGATCTATTTTGATTTGTTTTGAATCTAAGTTTATCTAAATTGGGTATTTATTAAGTTATTGTTAAATCTTTTTTTGTTGAATTTATTCCTTTGTCTTTGATAGGTTCGCTTGTGTTTATGTTTAATCAATGTTGTTGAATTTTTGCAAATTTTAACTTTGTCATATTATAAGTAAAATTTGATTTACTAGTGGGTACCCGTGACCTTCGGGCACTGTGAATGTTGCGCCCCCCCTAGTTCCTTGTGGACCCACTTGAGGGTCCAAGTATGCGGCGATGCGGAAGCGGTTGGAACTTGGGGCACGATCCCGACTTCCAGCACTAGAGGGGGTGAGAGGGGCGTGCTAGAAGTCCTGGGAAAGACTAGGAAGAGTGGACAAGCTTGACTCACTCACACGGACCCTCCATGAACCACTCCAAGTGGTTAGTCCAAAGTTGAAGCACCTTTGGTGCTAGGAAGAGCCACGGCCCGGACCTTGGGGAA
>Ga0116227_10005289_pt1 | contig 27335 bp, 21 predicted proteins | sample S1TSphgellanicum_FD_89693 | JGI IMG/M metagenome (GOLD analysis project Ga0116227, IMG submission 89693) | Host-associated microbial communities from peat moss isolated from Minnesota, USA - S1T2_Fb - Sphagnum magellanicum MG | ecosystem: Host-associated > Plants > Peat moss > Unclassified...
AAGTGAGCAGGGTAGCTATGTGTGAGGTCAGGTCCAAGAAAAACGGCCAAGAACAAAAAAAAAAGAAAAAAGTACAGTGGTCAGCAGCAAAAAGAAATCGACTGTGATGAGCCCCATCTGGCGCCGAATGAAAAAACGCAACCCATCCAGTGGACAGAACGGCCAACTGGTGCATTGGTGGCTGTTAATTCACTCTGGCCGAAACAATTCCTTTTGTGAACTCTGCACTCATGAATTTACAATAACTCTTCTGCAAGTTGCTGCAATGGTAAAATTTCGTAAGAATTTTTGTAGATTGACCAGTTGTGGCAGTGTAAAAGCTAAGAGCTGAAGCAATGTCAGTGGCAGGGATATGTGCTGAGTTGGAGGCCTTATGTCTCTGCCATACCTCAGCCTTAGAAGTGATGGGGGTGCAGGATGAAGAGGTCAGCTTTGATCCGACCCCTGGTTGTAATGTACCAGGATCAGCTGAGGCTTCATTCCTCATATCTCTGTGTTGTTTTCAGGATGAAATTTGGTTCTCATTGTAAGTGCATAATTTGGCTCAGGGATATGGACTCAACTAACAATGGCCACATCTGTTTGCCTACATTACTGCCATAAATTTGTTCATTGTTGTCCCCTAAATCACTACTTCCACAGGAGACACAGGCCTTTGTTACCAATGCTAGAATCTGCAACCCTGGTGTAACTACAAACACCAGACTACAGATGCTCTTACGCCTTCTACAACAATTTTATGATTGTGAAGAGGATTGGTATGCAGGTGGAGCTAAGGGCAGATATGGCAGATGCCAAGCAAATGCACCAGGACCAGATTGACATGCTTGTGGGGCAGGTATGTGTAACCTATTCCTACAATACTTGGTGAACTTCCCGAACTTTGAAGAGTGCATTAGCATGGGTGGGTTTTTATGCCAATTATGATTGTGAAATTGGTTCCTAAAACCACTCCAATGTAGTATGAACGCAGCACATTTTGGGCTTCAGTATCCCATCAAAGATCTTCCCTGCTTGAAACATTTATCTGCCTATGAGCCTAATTTTCTTAGTCCATGTAGTTGTTTGTGTGATCCCAAACCTTTTAAATCTTCTGGTCAAATTTGTCATGGAGAAAAGGTCTTAAAACCTTCTGTTCTGCATCCTAGAAATAATTCACTTAAATTGATTTCAGTTATAGTTTCTTCTCAAATGGGTAAGATAGATCTCTCATCTACTCTGAATCTCCTCAATTCCCAAATTTTGATTAATCCTCACTTCATTTATGTAGTTAATATGTTGAAAAATGTGTAAATTGCATAATTACATAAATTTCAAGGCTTGATCTAATTGTATTTCTTCTAGAAGTACTAAGTATAGAAATGCTTTATCAATAGTTTGTACTTTCAAGAAGCTATTGAAAGAGGTGTATGACAAATTTGTTCTTAAGCAAGAAGAGATCCTAAGGGTATGCAGAATTTTAAGTGGATGGGAATCAAAATTCTTGAATTTGTCAAGACAATGATCCAAGGTTTACCCCATAGCCATGTTAATGTTCCCTCTTTAGTTTCTTTCACTCATGTTGATTGCAAACGTTTTATAGAAGGATGCTTTAATTCTTTAACTTTCATCTATCATTTATAGCCAAATTTGGTTAAATCTTCTTATGGGCAATCACCACTTTGACTACATTACAATATTGCCCCCGAAAAAGTGTTGGTGTTTGGTGGGAACTTGGAAGCACCAAGTTTTTTTTGTTATTACTTGCATGCAGATATGTAATAATCACTTTTTGTTTGTGTTAGAAGCATTACATTGCTTCAATTTTCAATGAGATTGCCCTCTTTGTGAACTCAAGCTCATAAAAATATGAAAATTTATGCTTTTGTAGTTTTTAAAAATTAACTTAGAGGTAAAGTACATGGGGCCTTATTTTGTTTTTGGGGCTTGGAAGGGTTTAGTAAGACAAAGGGAAGCCTACATCTTTGTTGGGTCAAAGAGCATTTAACTTATGGTCCATGCTTTTTTCCGGACTTTGTCTGTTGCATCTGTTGTTAGCTTGAAGGTACCAAAAGCTTCATATTTCCATTGCACATGGAAAATCCTTATTCTGTAGTGCTGGATTCATTCCAGAACCAACTGCATGCAAATATACACAATAAATAGTTTAAGTGATCAATGGTGTACGCAACAGACCAAAATGTTGAATAATACCAATTAAAATAATAAATACCCTCTCGTAGACCAAAAACAAAGTAGGGTTTTTGTTGAGTTATAACATCTGAAATTAGTGTTAACCCACAGTGATGAACATGTAGTGCCCATCTCAAAATTCTAACCAGTCACAAACAGCCACTTGTAAATTATGGTTCATGTTGAGCTACATCTAAGTTAATGTAAATTACCCACTAATGAGCATGTTGTGCCTTTCTCAAGATTCTATTCAACAAAAATGATATTTTGAAGACTGTTCTAATGGGGAGGAATTAGAATTAGGGTTTTTGTTGAGCTATAACATTTAAATTAATGTTTAACCACATTGATGAGCAAGTTGTGCCCATCTCAAAATTCTGAATAACAAAAAAATCTCTTGATTTAGTTAGAATGGGGAGGAAATTAGGGTTTCTGTTGAGCTATGTATGTCTGAGTTAATGTCTAAACCCCATTGATGAGCATGTTGTGCCCATCTCAAAATTATGTCCAAGAAACAAGTCTCTTGAAAACCAGTTTAAAATATGAACTTGTTTCCAACAATGGCATGTTTTCCACCATCAATCCTTCAATGTGGAAAATTGAATAGAAACGAATGAAGGGTGAGAAGAAAAACAAGCAAAAATAATTAGGTCAAAGCCAAAGATAATCAAATGCTTGGCACTTTCTTAATTGAAGCCCACGTAACAAGCAAGCAAGCTCATTACCCAGGAAAATGCAGACGAAATTATCAAAAATAAATTTTAAAATCCTTCCTCTCTCCATTCTAGTTTTGCTTTTATGTTGCTACCCATGCCCCTTCTCTTCTTTCTCCTTCTCCAATTGTGAATCTCCCCAATACTTGTTCAGTGCAATCCTTAATTTGCAAACAAATGAAAAAGACCATGTTGTTGGAGGATGCTAGTGGCAAACTCCTTGAATTATCTAGTAAACTTCAAGAAAGAATACATATATCTACTCTGGGAGATGCACCCATTTGTAGTCAGATATATTCTGGAGCAGTAGGTGAAAGTGACGTTTGGTAAGCTCAACAACCATCATTGCTCCCCATCTAGTGCTAATACATTTGCCACCAAGAAGAAACGGTCAGATGGAAAAAAAACAAAAAAGGAAAGAAAAGCAAAACCCAAGGCACAAGCTCAAATGTTAAAGGAACAAAACAACAAATGAAGAAGAGCTAATGAAATGAAAACCAACTACAAACTTCCAAGCAGCAAGCCCTCCTCAAAGAATATTGTGGACCAGACCTTTGGCCTGCATACTTTGGCCACAAGACATGCTCTCAAACCTGCCAATGGTGTCAAACTGTATCGGCCAAGGCAGACAAACTACCCTTGATGATCATTGCTCGAACAATGTTCAAGGTAATCACTTGTCTTTTTAAACAACACTAATCGAAATTTCCCTTACCTCAATCTACAAGACCTATGTCTATGCATCGACACCACCTCCAAGATTCATCAGCAGGCAGGTAATAATCCCCATGGCTTGATTGGTCACACAATGTGGTCCTGCCCACACGACCTTTGAGATCACCAATAGGTAGTCAATCATCCCCACAACTGGATTGGTCAGTACACAATGTGGTCCTACATAAAAGGGACTAAACCTGTTGCTTGCCCAAGAGATAGAAAAGCCTGAAGATTTGTAATAACCAAGGTAATCAACATGAGAAATTAGGGGGTAAAGTCACACCCCATATATGACTTTAAGTCTCACCAATGCCTCTAAACTGGATGACATTGTTTGTACTACAAAACTTACTCTTCACCACCCTGATCAACAACAAGTCCATTTGCCAGCCCTGATTCACTGTCATCCATATTAGTTATCTTAACTATAGGGTTTTAGTCCAGATGATACATGAAGTCCAAAGCCTAGTAGTATAGAGTGTTGAAAAATCATATGAAGGAATAGGCTAATGTCCAAACAATTGCCTAGGTCTACAGTTTAGATCTATTTATCTTCTGCTAGGAGAATGTATTCATTGTCCCATAATGTGGTGGACCCTACTACATCCTTGAGGTGTAGTTGTGGTGGATCATCTGGCTCATTTGTCACAAATAAATCCACTTTACCATCCAATGCCTCCTCAACCCCAATTGTGTAAAACTTCTTTGAAATTTGTGTACCATGATAAAAATCACTTCTTGGAAGTCCTGTAATCCTCCTGATGGCTACCATCCATTTGACATTGGCATGATCTAACAATTGCACTTTGGCTCCCTTCTCAAATTAATCCCCACAAACACAAACAACACATCAAAATTAGAGTAAAACCCATGAACAACTCAAGGTTATGGGGTTGTATTGTCAAACATGGTTGGAGCCCATACCTTGCATGGGCTTGCAATTGGTGTTTTATTCCCTCCAACATCCCTGGTTGCCTTTAGCATTCCCTTGCATTGTCTCCTGAGTTGGTGGTCCTGATGGTTTAGGTACATTGGCCTTTTGAGCAGCTGTCCTCCCACCCAAATTGGAGGTAACTTTTCCACTGAGGAAGCTTAGTAGTGTTGCCAACAATTTGTTCAACAAGATCCTTAGCCTCTAACTGTTCACTTATTCCTGCTGCACCAATGTCTGCACCATCCACAAGCACAAGCCCCTTCAGATTAATGCACAACCAAAACATGGACATGCACATCAACCAATCTGTTAGCATGCAAATAGGCCTTGTGGACATATGGTTAGGGCATTATTTATGTATTTTGTGTGACACTAAATACCTCTTGTTGACATGTCCTTAGGTTTTTCTTCGTGTAGTGCTTTAGGTTTCATCTTGTCACTTTTTGAGCTTCTAGGCCCACTTGGAAGGTGAACCTTCTCTATGCCTGTATCTTCATCCATATACTGGCTGAGGCCAAAATAAATCATGTGTGGCTTGGCTTCCACTGGTAGGCTCTCCACTACATTTTTTCTTTTACTACCTTTATTTCCATGGTTTTCTCCACCCCCAGCCTTCCATCCACACTTTTTCTCTTCCATGGTCCCCCCTTCCATGCTTCTCTCTGTCTCTGCCCTTCCTTCCACTATCACCATCTCCACATCCAATTGTTGCAACATATGATTTTTGTGTAGGAGGTACATTTATGCTAGGGAGGAGGGGCTCTATCCTCGACAAAAACCCAGTAATTGTTAATATATTGTTGTCAAACTTTGTCATCCACGATTCCATGGTAGACACTTTGTCCATCACCTCCACCAATGTCTTCTGATAATGGTCATGCCAAGCCTGGATTGAACCCACCTTTTCTGCCATAAGTTCCATGGCACTATTGAGACAAATGTTTGATTATTCCAACTTTTGCAACCTCCCTCGGACACTTGATGCTTCCTACCACAATCTCCCCAATCCAAGTTAAGAAATCAATGTGAAAAATTCACATGATGCAATGCAAACAAGCCTCCTATCACACATGAATTAATAGAATAAAGTTTGTTCATGTTTGACACATACCTTGCCATCAGAAAAATTTGCCAATTGTTGTGCCACTTTGGTGATAGAAGGGGATCATTCCTTGCTTACATGCTATGTGAAAAAAAAAATCTCATGAGAACAGAAAAAACTCCATATTCATAATTAAAGAAAAAAGTCAAGGTTAAGAATTCCCTTTAGTCTTAGACCAACCAGATGAAATCTTACAAAACACAAAGAAGGACAAATGCACGATGAAGAAAGTGATAGAATGGATAATATACTGCAAACATATAAACTAGTCAGCAAACTAATCAGCAGCATAAAAACAGCAAAATTCAAGAACACAAAAAGAACACCGAAGAACAACATATTAAGATACAAACAAATAACACTAGCAAACAAGACCCAGCAGACTTTTAGCAGCTCCCCACTTACCCACCTGCCTTCATTCAATATCATTTGGGTAATTCCAAATGTAGAAATCCCCCCCAAAAAAGAAGTTTGATAAGTAACCCTCTAATCCTTTTTATTATATTTTTTAGAGGATAACCTTTATTTCTCAAAAGACCAATGAGATTAGACATTTGAGAAACAAATTAAAAAGTAGAACTACAAAGCATCATGAACGTGAAATATTGACTATTTATAACTCCTAGCCTAGCAATGATAGAAATATTGGAGACAATATGTAAAAGAGATCATAAAACAGTTGAACAAACAGTTGTCTGGAACCCAACTCACTGTGTCTTGGAGAACCAGCTTTCCCATACCCCCCAAAATGGCTGGGTTTTTGCACCTTTGCCCTGTAAGCTTTCATTGCCTATTTAAACCACATTTTTCGGTAAAATCTATTGGATATGTAATGAATGAGGTAACATACTACGTGCACTAAATCAAACCTTAAACAATACAAATTTGCCCTAATGAAACCCATGTAATCTGATGGTCTAAATCTTAATGCAATATTTGCATGTTGCATTATGTCAATCAACCCAAGTACATTGCTCGACCTGAAATGCATAGCAAGATTCAAACACTTGTTAAATCACATAATTATGGGTAAAAGTACAAAAGTTTATACCATTGATTTTGCCTTCTGTTCTGGAGAATTCTAATACATAATAAGATTCTGCCATGCTTCATTGGATACACCAGGGGGTGGACCATGAGAGGGATCCTTCTCCCACAACCCTATCAGATGTGACCTCTTGTATTTGAAGGCAACCCACATAGCTTCTTTTAGCCCAGGAATTGATAGCGTATTCCCCACATATTCAAATTCTACATCTCAATCTAACTTAAGATCGGCCAAGTTTTGGGGGTTTTGATTTCTTATCAGAACAATGGAAACATCCATGTATTTTGCACATAGTCTCCAGATTGAATATTCAAATCAGGTCTTGTTTTTGCAACCCCCAGTAACAAACCCATTTGGGTTGACCACGACAAACTGAGGTTTCTTACCATCTGATCTTCACTGCCGCATCTCAAGATCCAATGCTTGTTTGTTGGATCGTGCGGCCTTCTATATGTGGGTGGTGTGAACAGTGCTAGGTGATGCAGTTTCTGCACCATTACTTGCACCTAGGCTAAGGGAGGCCATGCTGCCATATGAGGCCCAACTTGTAGAGTAAACACAAGGTGCCTTCCATCTATTGGCACACTTGTCATGCCATCCAAAGGACCCATGTTTTTTTATGTTGTGGGCATTAACAACCACCCATGTTCACCCATAGCAGCCTGCTTGGGAGGTGGTGTGATAGTAGGCAAATTTGCAAGATGATGAAAATCTGGATGTGGTTAATGTGTGGCCTTTTGTGTCTTTCTCTGCACATGCATTCACAACACCATCAATGTATTGAACTGAGCACTTAATATAACAATCCTAATATCTTTGAACTTCTACAACCTAAGGTGTGGTTTCTACAGCCCAAACACCCATGCAACAGTTCAGAAGAACTAACACAACAAAAACACCCTGCAACTAAGAATCACCTAGATTGGGTTTTAGGTGACCTGCTTAGAGGGTGATCCATGCCTCTTTTGCATAAGATTTTTGTGCTCAGTTCCTTGAGACCAGTGTGATGTGGATCCTCAGGGTGTGACATCATCATGCTCATCATCAAAGCCATCAATGTCTTCTGAATTTGGTTCCCAATCCACTCCCTCCTCCCTTTCCTCCCTTTCACAAATCATCTCTTCCCTCCCTTCCCCCCCTATTGGAAATGTTTTTTCACCGCTGTCCTGCCTTGCAATAACTTTTGCTACCCTCTGGCTTGTATATACTGCAGCTTGCCTTTGTGTTTTTTGTGGGGAAGATCAACCTCTATCAATTTCTTGTGCTGGCAATTCTTTGAAGCTAGGCTCCGCCTGTGACATCAACCAAGAACATCATGCATGTGATTAAAACCATGTTAACTTATGAATGCAGCACCACCGTCTTGGAGACTAACCTTAACTGAGGAGGCCAGACGCACAACTGCAATGCAAACAAGAAGAAGGTGCACGTAGTTTTCACCCCGCTACATCAAAGTTTTATGACCCTAGAACGGAAAGTTGATGTGAGGAAGTTATTTTCACCTGTAATCAAATGCGTGAACCTGAAACTAATATAAACATCAGGTTGTAGCAGAGAAAACTCTTTAGTAGATGGGGGCAAAAAGGATCAAGGCATGCGCAGATACATATGGACAACGACAAAGCCCAAAAAACATGCAAATGAAGGACAATATAAGATAAACGTAAGCCAAGATGTAAAGTGGAAAAGACAAAGGGTGTTCTTTGGAGATAGAAGTTCAATAAGTGCGTGGAGCTATATTGATGGGTGATTGGACTCACAGTTCTTCAGCAGCTTGCAATGACCCGATCTCCTGCAAACGTGCTTGCAGCTCTGCCACTCGACGCTTCTTGGCCTCCTCGAAGCTGTTGTATGTTGTGGTCATCTTTGCTCCACTGGAGCTTCCCTCCCTGCTGGGGACACTTCTCTCATCAGCTATGGAAATCTCACCAGCGTCGTCCGTCACCATTTTGCTCCTCCCGTTCTGCAATCCCAGCCCATCTCAACATGGATCGTAAATAGGTGACAGTAGTTTTCAACACACTCTCACGCAGGGTGTATATAAAACAAGACATCTGGCTCCTTTTGCAACTTGAGTAATTAACTCCAGATATATCAATATGGCCCCACCTTACTTGCCGTAGGTCACACCATGGATTGGTCATTTTTGGAGTTGCTTTCAGGAAAGCCTTAGTTGGGCACCTTGGCCCTAGCAGATATTGGGGCTTTGTATTATGTAATGTGGCCATTCTTGCGTGCAGGTCTGCCTTGTTACATACCTAATAGTTGTGATCAACAGTTATGGCCATCCTCAAGTATTTCACATCTTTTGTCCTCCCTTGTTGCAGTTGATTTGAAAACTAACCTTGAGGCACAATTTCAGTAATAACAAAATTTCAGCAATAATAATGTTTCCTCAAAACCAGACTTGAAATATCTCAAATTGCACATGATCATGGCTGATAACCATCTAGACATGAAACTTCTTTGCTGAATTTATAGATAGATTTGTTGGTAATTGTGTTAATTGTTGGAAGGAAGAATACAGCAGGTGGTAGCCACTCCTTGCCAGTGCTATGTGGGGTTGGTAGTTGTGAAAGGCTTAATGGTAATGAATAAGTGGGGGAGAAAAGCACTTGCAGACACAAGCAAAAGAAGCAGATGAGCACTAGGACAATGCCACATACTGCTGTATCCTTGCCACCTTGCCTCCCTACCACCTAATCTGTTCAGATGCTGGCTGCAAAGTGATTGCTAGGACCAAGGCTGCAGAGGTGCATTGTGGATACCTACTATGCATTCCCACCACCTTGCATCCCTGCCACCCAATCTGCTAAGACATGCTGCAAATAGAAAACAGCGCCTGCAGATCTGCAATCAATTGCCATTTCACAAGTTTAATGCACATCTCACTGTCCAATCCAGAATCAAACTATTCCATGCAGGAAATGAAAGAAGCCACCAGATACCCCACCTGATCTTGCCTTGAAATGATTCTCAGGGAAAATTGAACCAAACTGGAGGCATTCAAGTGTGAGACGGTACTAGAGTTGTGAAAGTCCTAGCTATTCTCTCTACCTTCTGCTCCATCAACTATTTTCCACCTGAAACAACAAAGATGTACTCTTCCAAAGCTTGCAGATACAACCATGCAGAAAACTTCCCAAATCTATGAAACGATGTTCACCAAACCAAACATGCTAGGTATTCCCAACATCTGCAAAATGAAAGTTTGCAGAGACAAATGACCCTCTAGACCATAACAACAATAATTGCACTACTCCTAAGGGGAAATCCAAATTCCAACATCCTTGATTGCTGAGTACCTTTCTTCCCACAATAACAACAGAAACCATGATGAGAGAAGAAATAGAAAAATCACAAAGACTGTTGAATGGTTTACATTTTGTACATACCCCCAAGGTCTCTCCTACTCAGAGCTTCTTATCACACCCCCAATCTGCTTATGAATGTAGTAGGGTGTTAGCAGAATGAAATGAATGCATGAATGGGCTACATTTGAAGAAGAAAGAATCTAGTGCTTGACAGTAAATGCCACGTCAAAACCTTGATGGTTGGGGATTGGACAATATGTGCACTATGTCTAGTTCACAGTGGAACTGGGCATTTTGCACCACCTCCCTGCCAATACCTATCGCATGTCAGCTGTTGTTGATTACAGATAATTTCCAGCTATGTCATTAACTGAAGGCGAATCTGAGTGGTCTGAGAGTTTACAACACTAGATAGAACTTCCCTCAGAACCCTATCAGATTCACACTGTGGCATATCAGAAGAAGAAGGGCTGTTGTGATCTTGATGGGTTTCCCCATCTGAATCTTTGGTGGAAACTGTTGAGTTGCTTCCATCCTCTAGGAAACTGGTTGTTGCTTCCGTAATAAGATGTTCTGGGGAAGAAATCTGCAGACCTGAAGCTTCACCAGCTCCTACAGCATTCCCATCTTGGGTTGAAATTGCCTCAGCCTCTTGCAAACTGACTTCCGCTTCTGGGGTTACTGTGATATCGTCTTGCCTCCATCTCCCATGGTTTAAAAGCAATTTAAGAAGAGCCTCACACATCTGGGCTGCATTAGGTTCATTGGGCTCCTTCCTCAATGGTGAGTACACCATCCAAGCATGATCCAATTTTCTATCAGGTTTCACAATGATTAAACCTGGACCTTTGACATCTTTCTGTGTCACAAGTCCATCACTCTTTTCCCCATACCTGAGTTCCAGGTGCAGAGCACAGATGGCCATGGCTGCAGATAGAGGGATAGCTACATGGAGTTTTGGGGTGCCTTGAGAAGAGTCTTCCCATTTTGTTGTTCCTGGCAACCATGGAAGTTCCACATGGGCAATCTGAGACATAGCAGAGACAGCCCTTGGTGCTCAGCTTGCCTCCACATGAAATGAGACAATAGATCTGATGGTAATGAATACATGGCCATGAACTCTTTACACTTCTCATGTGTAAAATCTTCCAGTGCCTTTAGATCTCCCTGCACAATGAATAATAATAATGAATAAGAGCTGGAGATAAGCAATGTGTTTACAACAATTCTGTTGGTGGATCAAATTCAGACAAAGTCTCTAGCTCTCTTTTACTCCCTATTTTACCATCAATCCAAAGATCCGCAACCAGAAGGTTAAATCAAGCAAATGCACATGACTCATCCACATTCCTCCAATGTCACAACAGTTACAGAGGAGAGCTGTCAACATTGGGCTACCACACAAAATTGCTTTGTCCTAACATTTCTGACAAATTGAGATTGAAATCATAACAGAGAGAAAAACAAAGCAGATTTAAGACCCACAAAGATGGGGAAATCCATTATACCTTGATGATTTTGCAGATTAGGACCTCCATCATGAGACATGTCTCAACATCTGCAATCTGACCTTCACACGATATGTCAGGTGCAATGGGGTTTCCACCATAGGAGCTTTGCACCAATACAAGTCCCAGCACTTTGTCCTTCAACTTTGGCCATACATGGCATAGGCTGCTGCTGCATCTACCCCTCCCTTGGAATACCCAACAAAACCACCTTGCTACATGTCCCCCAATAAAGCTCCTTTATATGGTCCTTGAGATCCTTTGCATTCTTCTCCACAGCTGCTTGATAGGGGGTGCAAATCAACATAATCAAATGTCACTGAAAAAAATTTGGCTTTTGGATTGGATGCCCCTGCATCTTCAAAATTCTTATTTGTGGCTATTGCTGTACTTACTCCCTCAAAATAACAAAATGTTCTTAAGGGCATGTTCATTTATCTGGATCCATCTACCATTCTCCTTGGGAGTTCAATAGGGTACAGTAGGGTAAGCAATTGCAAACATTCAGGCAGGACTGACTTACCTCACTGTGGATTTTAGTGATATGACATGGCAGTACCAGTTTGGAGAAATGCTTTTTTGTCTCCATAAAATACAAGGGACCATGATTGCTAGATAGACATGTCAGAAACAAACCCTTGTCACATTGCTGTAATGCTGTATTACCATTTACTGCATATAAGCATGTACTGGTAGAGAAATATCACACGAGAGAATAGATCTTCAACATTATCTTGAAAGCAGTCACCACAGTTAAAAGGAGCTCCAGTTTTAGAGGCCTGTTTGCTTACCTGGGACAGAAAGGTAAGTTGAAGTGTTGGGAAGAACATGGACACAGTGACTGCCACACAGAACAGCAGAATGACATTAGTATCCTGAACTTTGAAAGATTCATATGGTTAGAGTCTGAGTCTGATAAAATCTCTTGCATACCTTGTCAACACTTGCTTGTTAGAAAAGACAAGACGAGACAGAAAATCTATCGTCCATAGAAGCCCTAGGTTTTACTGGACCACACAAGGGCAAAGAGTTTTTAGGGACCAAAATACCTCCAGAAGGAAGGTATCCAAATTGTACAAGCGAAAGACAATCTCTTCTCCTTCCACACTCCGACTTGGTGAGATTGCAGCCTTAATAAGAATGGGTTGTTGTTTCTGTTCGCCCCTCTTGCCGTGAGCTTTCTTGGCACCGGGACCGGAGTAGCACCGGAGACTCACTTCGCACTGCGCCCGTACGGGAAGAAGTTATTTTAATCTCTCCATCCTTTGCTGGTGATACCCCTTGTGAGTCGTCCTCCATCGCAGCATCAACATCTTGGGTCGCGCACATGAAGAAAGAAGCGCGGCAGACTGCCGAGCGAGAAGCAGATCTGCCCGCGATGTTCCACAAAACCTGGTACGCAGAAAATCCCGACTTTCTGCTCTGCCGCACCCGACAGACGTCTGCCTGCCACTGTAGCTCCCCTTCCGGCCTGCCCACGAACTGCGGCGCTTCGTTTAGCACTCCGCCCGAGTCTCTCACGAGTGTCACCGTTCACCTTCGTGCTCACCTGTGCTCACCTACCTATCCTCCATAGATATGGGAACAAAAGGAACTTGATGGAAACTTGATGGGAACAAAAAGGAATTTGATGAAAACTTGATGGGAACAAAAGGAATTTGATGGGAATTGTTTGGAAACTTGATGAGAACAAAAGGATTTTGATGGAATATTGATGGGAACAGGAAGAATTTGATGGGAACTGTTTGAGGAGAACTTGATGAGAAATCAAGCCCCCACCCCTTCAAAAAGATAAGAAACATCCCTTGAAGGCATGTTTGCGCCACCCAATTGGCTTACCCCTTAAAAAAATAAGAAACATCCCTGGGGGCATGTTGGTGCCACCCAATTGACACACCCCTTCAAAAAAAGAAGAAACTCAACTGGCGCTCCTCACATGCTTTATCGTAATGTGTACATTTAGGGACAAGCTACTCAGATAGGTGCTTCCTTAGAGGGCAGGGAGAGAAAATTAGATGGAGCAGCTAAAACGGTGGGAAGACAATGTGTGCATGATGTGCACATTTTATCTGCCTGCCTCCCTTTCTGCCAGCAGATTTCAAGGAGCAGGTAGGTAGAACCCAAGGTTTTCACAATCATGTGCGCGACCCATCTGTAGCTCCCATTCCCAAGGTTTTCACGATCATGTGTGCGACCCATCTGCAGCTCCCGTTTCGAAGGTTTTCACAATCATATGTGCGACCCATCTGTAGCTCCCATTCCTAACAAAACAAGGTGTCTCTCACACAATGGGCCTTCCAAGAATTTTCTTTAAAATATTAACCACATATCTACGAAAGGCATGTATTTATGTATTTTAAGCACATTTTCAAAAACATATTTATGTTGATGGAAAAAATGGAAAGTTTTATTTTTTAACATTGGATCTGTGGAAGTCATGATCAACCAAAAAGCCTAATTTCTCCAAAAGTGAAACTAGAATTTCAAAATTAAAGAAAAAGTGATTTTGGAAGTTTTCTATTGCCAAAGGTGCAAGAAAAAAAAGAGTAAAAACAGCCAGATTTCTATACTTGGTTTTCAGTGTGTAGCAAAGATAAGAAGGATTTTTTAAAAAATTAGTTCACATTTGGTTCACAGCCACATTTGATGATTGTCAATCTCTAGACATTCCTATGGATGATAGCCATTTTGGCTCTACAAAAAAAAGCTCTTATGAATTTGATCTTTGATCTTTGGCATTATTGTCCAGAGTATGTACGTATGAGCCCTTTACCACTAATTGGGATTGGTTGAGTGGAAACCGTGATTATCTTTTATCATTTTTCTTTTTCAGATGGCATGGGAATGGTGTATTTTGGAGTGCTTTAATACCTAGTTATGATTAGGTGAAACTTAGATGACATTTGAACACTGACACGAAGAAGATGATAGGGTAAATGACTAATGTCATAAGCAATCAAATATGCATATTACATTATTTACATACCCAAGAAAATCCAGGTGTGCAAAAACAATATACCAATGGCATGCAACAAAGGTGTTTACAATTCTCATTAATGTAAATATAGGGAATTAGCCTAATAAAACCCTAATAAACCCTCAATATTTGTGGGAACTGGTTCAAGTGACACCCAATTTGACACACCCATTACAAATTTTTCTTTGGATATTAAAGTTATTCGAAAAGTTGTCGAAAGAGGAGGAACCCCCAGCTTGGCTGAAATAGGGGTCAAAATTCGAAATTGAGCACGAAAAAAATACAAAGGGGTTGAACAAGGTGCCAAACTCAATTTTGGACTAAAATTCAGGGTCACATGAGTTTGGTCCTAAGTTTTTGCCTATCAACACTATTTTTTATGCTCGAAAGCTTCACTTATTTGAGAGCTTTTGCTCTTCTCATTCTTAATAATCAAAGCTTGCTTGTATGCATTTGAGCAAAATACTTATTCTTTGAGTGTGAGTGTTTGCACTAGAGCACAAGGATGAGTATAGCAAAGCAGCAAGTGAGGTGGTTGAGTGTTGAAAGCCCAAGCGCTTTGCATTTTAAAGGAGTGCCATGAGTGTCAATTGGAGCTTAAGTGCACACAAAGTAAAAGGGAGGGAGGGACATTTCTAATAATTTTTGTGCAACCCAAAGCTTTGCATTTCTAGATTTTTGCAAGTGAAGTTAGTAGTTTTAATCAAACTTGTTTGCAAGCATGTTTCATGCCCAAGAAAAAAATGAAATTTTTTACAACTATCACACTCATGATCTATTTTTTGGGGGAACATTTATTTTGGCATTGTTGTCTGTTTTTGTGTTTTGCACCAAATTTTGTGAATCAATGCAAAAATTCCTTCATTATTGGTTTCTATGCAGACAAACAAGCCTCTACGTTCAAGAATAACTATGTTATTCATAACAAAGATTTTTTTGCAACCATGGAACTGAATTTGGTGACTTGGATCCCGCCAAGGTATCTCAACTAGGTTCCCATCAATGAACCCAATGCATCTTGGCAACTCTTGCAAATAGGACCTTAGTGTAGCTCTTTCTTGGGTTGTAGCCAACGAATCTCATCCACAAGTGTAGAATTAATGTTAGATGAGATTAAAAAAACATCAGCACACATTGAACTTTTGGCCTAGTTGCACATGAAAGAGTCATAATTGGTGACATTGTCATGTTTGAAAGAAAAAAATCAAATTTAAAAGGCATTGTTCATGGCTTAACTTTGATGGTCTCCTAGAAATAATGAAGGTATCACTTGTAGACTATGCATGGGAGATGATGGTAGGCACCACACTGGATGCCAAGTCCTCAAACTTTGTGGTAGTGAAGTTAATCAAGTTTTTGAACAATGTTAAGGTGGATTATAGTGTGGTTAGGACATCTTGAACACTAATAGTTGGGTCCACAAAATGCCCACCCCCTTCCTCCATTTTTGTTGCAATGAACAAATCTCTTGAAGTACAAACAATAAACCTCGCATGGAAGAACATTATAACCTCTTGAAACATGTCACACAAGAACTCATCATCACTTGAAGAAAAGCTTAAATTTGAAGAAGAACTATAACTTGAAGAAGAAGCCATTGCTTTAAAAGCAAGAGTAAAAGAAACAAGAGAAGAAAATTGTAAGAAGAAAGTTCAAATGAGAATGAAAAGAACTTGAGAAAATGGAAACCTTAAAAATGAGAAGAGCAAGAAAAAAAACCACTTGAGGAAAAAATTAAAGAAGATGGGAGAAATTATGAACCCACATAAACCCTATTAAACCCTTCAAACATAAAAAACAACAATTGTTCACCTCCCATGTTCCCTCCAAAAATTCATTTGGTACCCATTTTTTGGAAACTAATCCCAAGTTTCCAAGGTTGGTCCCCAATTTGGCAAATTTTATGGACAACCCAAAGTAAGGGATGAAAATGAAAACTAAAGTCCAAAGTGGGGGCAAACCAAGGATGACTTTACAAATTTTTCTATTGTACAATTTTTTTTTCAAAAAACTCCCACGTCAATGTAAAAAATTCACCTCAATCTAGTCAGCATTTAGAGGAATGGTAGTATGGTATTTATGGATGAAAACAAATGAGAAAATCTTTAAATACCACTGGTCTTATACTAAGCTGAATGACACGTTCCCAAGTCCCTTGCTAGACCCACTTGAGGGTCCAAGTATGTTGAATTGCGGGAAGTTGGGACTCGAGGGCCGCTCCCGACTTCCAGCACTAAAAGGGGGTAGAGGGGCGTGCTAAAAGTCCCATGATTAGACTAGGAAGAGGGACAAGTATTATCTCACTCGAATCTGCATCGAAAACCAACCACAAGAGGGTTAGTTCACATTCGGGAACACCTTTGGGTGTTGGGACAAGCCACGGACATTTGGACACACTAAACTCACCATGGCCTGGACTTGAGGGAAGCCACCACCTTCCCCCATATAGTATTCTTTGCAGCTCTCCGCCAAGGCTACATCCGAATGGCACTTTTTCCCGGGACTCCCAAGGAGGAGTCCCGAAACTATCCCGCGTTGGAGTCCCGGGACTTTGGGAGCTCATATTTCACGGCTCCAACCTCCGATTGGACTGAGATCTAAACCAAAGTTGTAGCTCTCCTCGAGAGCTTTCCAACGCCATGTCGCACTCCTTCAACAAACGTTGCAAAGAGGTCGATTCCTGACTTTTAATGGTCGGGAGTCAAATTGCCAGTTTAACTCCCGGCCCTTTTTTTGCCCATAACTTGAGCTGCAAATGTCCAAATGGCACATGCGAGGCCATTTTGGACATCTACACTTCAAGGCCTTTCCATTGAAATAAAGAAAACTTCAATGTAAGGTGTTTTGGCCCTTGAACTCGAGCTCTGAGTTTTCGGGAGTCCTAGAGGGCTCTAACTTCCCACTTTTGGGAGTGTGAGTTTCATCCTCACACTTATCCCAAAGTGGGGTTACGACACTGAAACACTTGATATGGGAAGGTATAATTGTTTATGGAAAACTTATTGGGAAGGGAGACTCAAAATGACTAGTAAGTTGTTGACACGTTTTTTTTCGCTTATCGTCTTGTGTTCCACACACTTCACCAAGCTCCTTTCGCATCAACTCCTTTGGCTCCTAGCTACCTACGCACCCCACGACACACTTGGTTACTCCCAAAGTCTTGACCACTCATGGACTCAGACTCACTACTTAGATTCATTAGACTTTGCTATCAAAACTAAGTCCTAATCTAACTGGAACAAGCCATGGGCCCAACTCCTAAAACCAACTTAGTTCACCTTAAAACCAAACCAACCCTAGGTTGACTTAAAGGCCTCACATACCCAATTCCCAAAGTTAGTTCAATGAGGATTTCAATTGAAATAACCCAAGTTGTCTTAAGGCCAACTTTTAATCATCCCAAACGTTTTAACATGCCTACCCCCTTGGGTCGGCCCAAAACAATGTTTAATCGTCCATTGAGGGGTTTAAAGGGATAGTGCTTAACATTATAATCCCAAGGACAACCCCTAGTCGTCCTCTTGGCTGATGAAAGCCTGAGCTCCCGCCTTAGCCCATTCAAACCCCTAAATTCGGATGTCTCTCAACTCCTAAAGGAGTCGAATCTCGTGGAACCATTTATGGCCTAACTCTCATATCGCCTTAATGCCCCACTAAGGTGGTCTTGATTTTGCTCTTGCTAAAAACATTTTTTAAACAAAAGGGTATGCCATTTACCCCCACCTTCAAGAGGTCTATGTCCTTGTAAACACAAATAACATGTCGCCCTTGTCATGGTGAATCCACCCCTTTTGCCACCCTCATACCTCAAGCCTTCCAAAGAATAGTTAATTATCAACTTATGTATAATTCCCATTTTAGACTCTTTCTACTAGATGCAAGAAGAATCTTAAACAATTTCTTGTCTATCTTTTGTGATGGTCCCCTTAACCACATTAATCCCATTTGGATTCATTTCTTTTACCAAGTGACATTCCCCCTATTGGGCATTGTCAAAACATTTTAGGGTTAAACCTCATGCCTAGGTTTATTCTCTTGGTGACCTTGGGCAACCACGCTAGGGTATGACTATAAAATGCACCAATGAATAATGCCAACTTGGGCTTACCTAGTCAGGCCCCCTTTACCTTAAAAGGACATGGTTCACAAATCCATGCACTAGAAACTTCACTCCCACAAGCTTATTATCAATTCAGGGACATGCCATTTAATGTGTGTTCATCAATACCATAATCTTGCATGATTAATCCTTTAGAAGTTTTTCTTTCAAGTTCAACTCTTTAAGTTCATTTCTATTGATTATTGTCACCTCAACTCAACCCTCATTTGCTTCTTCCAATGGTTTACCCCTTTTCATACATCTTGACCTCAAATTGACTACCTTCTACTTTAGCTTCAATTTAGATATATGTCCATTTTTCTAGGTTTCACTCACCCCCCAATTTAAGAAGTTGATGTCTTCATGAACTTTACATTGATTTGTTGGACATCTTTTTATGCATTTTCTTATTTCCCATTTCATGGTCATGCTCATGTTCAAACTTTTCAATCATTTCCAATAAGAGGTCTAAATGAGTGGGCTTCACCCACTTAGACTCTTTCAAATGACAACCTTTCCACTTGACTAGGTATTACTTGCCAATTCACTTGGTTTGTCTTGCAACTAAGATGCACTCTACTTCCCCATCAAGCTTATGTTCAACGAAGTCAAATCTTGGGTGATAAGCATGTTTCCAATCCTTTCTTTTCTTGTCCTCATAAACCAACTTCAATTTGGACACATGGAAAGTTGGGTGGGCTACCAACATCATTGATAATTACAAAATATACAACTACAAGACCAAATTTCAACTATTTTCATCATTCTCACAACTATGATGCAACTATTGGAAACTTCATCCTATTGGTTGGATGGATATGTCCCATTACTTGAAATAGTCACCAAATTAGTCACATCCTAAAAGTATTTTATAATGACATAGAGGTGTATTTTTATGTATGTATTAAAATTATATATATATACATTAAATACCCTAAACCTCAAGCTTTAAAAATCATTTTTGAAGTGCAAAAAAAAAGAATAATGAAAAAATAATAAGAAGAAAAATAATTTTTCCAACTTACAAAACATGGTTTTTTTCTCTTTAAACCCCTTGTACTTTCAAACCTATTAATTTTTTAAATTATTATTCATTTTTAAAAAAATTAAGTGTTATAGGAGTGCCATTTGAATTTTTACAAATCATCTTTGAACTCTAATAGCAACAGGGCAACATGTAAGGAAGTTTTTGGGTGTTTGGGAATTGACCTTTATAGCATTTGGTGGTTTGTTTGTTTTTTAATTCTTGACCCCCTCAACTTTGGGGGGCCATAATTTTTTCAATTATATATATTTTAATGATTTTTAATGCACCAAATGTGCCAATAAGAGGGATTCAAGTTTTTTTGGACACCAGAAACAATGGAGCCGTCCCCTTGCATCTAGCTTACTTAAGTGCTTAAGTGTTATAGTTGCAATTCAATTATAATTCAATTTACAACTAAAAAATAGCTAAAAAATTTAACCCATATACTTTGTATTTGAATCCCATTTAACAAACTAATAAAGAAGGTTTGTTCTCTTATGTTCTCACATTAAAATAGATGTGCCATTTTGGGATGAACTCAAAAAAATTTAACCTAAAAACAAAACATAAAATAAAATTTCATGGCTATTTTTTAGTTCATTTAGTCTTGTGGTTTCCTACCTACTTACCTACTTAGGTAAGTAAATCCTACTTTTTGACCTACCTATGTAGGTAGGTAGGTAGGTAAGTCTTGAGTAAATACTTAAGTATGTGGGTTTTAAGACCTACCAACCTACCTAGTTATGGTTATGTACGACCTACTTAACTACTAAAAAAATTTTAATTAATTTTTTTTCCAAAAACACGATTAATAGCCATGTGGCAAATTTTTATTGTGCCACATGTCACAATCTCAGACCATCATTAACAATCAAAATGGACGATGGAAATATATATATATGTCCAACAATTTCCACAATGCCACATGTTGGATTTTAATAGACGAATGACAATTAATGGCATTAACATGACATCATGAGTACAATTATAATGGAGTTGCATAATAGTTGAAAATGAATTGTTTTGACATAGTTACAATGAGTTGCATTGTATACATAGTGAATTACAAACGCCTTGTGTAACTCAAAAATTGAATTACAAGGCCAATTGCAAAACAATTTTTTTTTTCATATTGGTTTCTCCCACATGAATTTGACAATAGCCCAACTTCAAATTGATATAATTAAAATAACAAGCTAGACAATAAAAAAATCATCAATTCAGGGCAAGGGGTATTTGATTTTAATGGTGATTTTGTTCAAAGCATGGTAATCTATGCACATCACAATTTCTCATCCTTTTTGTCCATGAACAAAATAAGTGAATAAGGCAACATGTTCAGCCTAATGTATCCATGTTCCATTAAGTCATTTATTTGAACTTTGAACTTTTGTAGCTCCTTTTGGTTCATACCAATAAGGTGACTTAGAAGGTGGTGCCAAACCAAACACCACCTCGATTTTGTGGTCCACATTATGAGAAGCAGATGTTTAAGGAACTCATCTATTAAGATGTCCAAAACTTTATTAATTGTGTTCAAAATACAAGTAGGCCAAGACTTAGCCCCTTTGGTTTTAGATGTGGTAGTAGATTCATCCACACGCATAAGAATTAAAAATGAGGTCTCTTACAATTGTTGCAAGGAGACCAAATGAATACCTACCTTAATTAAACTAACCTAATATTCAACTTCTAAACTAATAGACATATTTACTAATCTAGCAATGATTTTTAATTTAAAGCCTCCTCTTGAAACATTTGTGGTAAATCCCCCTTTAATAATATAAATCAGCCAAAATGTAACCATTATGTTTACGACTACACGCAATTTGTAATTGTTTGCAATTAGATTTGGGAATATTTGCAATTACAAGACCAAATTTCAACTATTTTCATCATTTTCACAACTATGATGCAACTATTAGAAACTTCATCTTATTGGTTGGATGCATATGTCCCATTAGTTGAAATAGTCACCAAATTGGTCACATCATAAAGGTATTATATAGTGGCATAGGGGTGTATTTTCATGTATCTATTAAAATTATATATGTTTGTACATTAAATATGCATATGTATGTATACTGTTCATATAATGCATCTCAAAATTAATATTTGAATTTTTAAAAAATTTATTCAAAACTAAAAATTGATAGTTGTATTAAAAAAAAATGTCCAAGTCTAAAATTATAATTCCAATTATGATCGATGGTTCATTTTTGAAATTTTTTCTTAGATTTTTTAAAATTTATTGGATTTGAAAAAAAATTTGAATATCAATTGAAGATTTTAATCCTAAAATAGATCTTCAAATACTTTTATTATTATTTTCATTTAAATAAAAATATTTGAATATCACAATTGATATTTAAATTATGAATTTAAAAAAATTGATCTGATATTTTATATTTCAACTCTGAAACTACTATTTTAATTCCTTAAAAAAATGATTTGAATTTCAAATTTGACATTTGAATATGAAAATTGTTGTTTCACTTCTTTAGAACAATATTTCAATTTGGAAAAAGCTTATTTAAATTTAAACTTTTTATTTGATTTAAAAATTGATATTTGAATTCTAAATTATTATCTTGGAATCTAAAAATTAGTATTTCAATTCAGAGAATTAATAATTGATTAAAAAAATGGAAAATTTAATTTTGAATATTTTTATTTGAATATGAAAATTTATATTTCAATTATGAATTTCTTATTATTTTCATTCAAATTTTAAATAATCATTTAATATAAACCTTGAAATTTCAGTTCCGAATTATTATTTTGGATTCTCAAAATTAATACTTCAATTTGGAAAGTATTAATTAAGTCTAGAAATAAACATTTCAATTTTCGATATTGTTATTTGAATATGAAAATTAGCATTTCAATTCTGAAATACGATATTTAAAATCAAAAAAATTATTTGATCTAAAAAATGATATTTCAATTCTAAATTATTATTTTTTCATCTAAAAATTAGTATTTCAATTCAAAAAATTATAATTCAGCCTAAAAATTGACATCTTGATTTTGAATATTTTTATTTGAATATGAAATTTGATATTTCAATAATAAATTTCTTAGATAAAATTTTAAGAAATTATTTGACTTGAAAGTTGAATTTTGAATTTTGAATTGCAAATTATTATTTTGAATTCTAAAAATGAATATTTCAATTCAGAAATTGTTGATTGAATTTTAAAATGGACATTTCAATTTTGAATATTGTTATTTGAACCTACAAATTGACAATTCAATCCTCAAATTTTTATTTTAAATTCAAAAATATTATTAGATCTAAAAATTGATATTTGAATTTTAAATTACTAGTTTGGAATCTAAATTTTATATATTAACTCAGAAAACTAATGACTGAGTTTTAAAGGTTTTTTCTACCAGTGTTATCCATAAGAAATCCCTTTTATATATAATGATAAATGATTGTGTGTATTAATTATAAGTTATGTTAAATAATTATTGTAACATAGATTAATATTCTTAATAATTAATATACTTACAGTAAAATAAATTAATTAATATAATTAATGTTACATTACTTTAAAATCATTGTAATTACTTCATGTAGGAATTAATTAATACGTGCAAAATTATTTTGTAATTGAACATAATTATTCACAATCTGTAATTTATAACTTTAAATTTGAATTATAATTTTGGAAAATTTATATTGTAGATAGAATAATTATTTTAATGATTTTAATTTCAGTAATTATTATCTTGAATTTTTATTTTTTTTAGACAATTAATTAATCATCTATGATAAAAAATATATATAATAATTTTACAATAATTATAAAAATTATTGTTGTGTTTAGCAAATTATTGTATTTATAGTTAATAATTACCAATAGAAAACAAAATTACTTGACCTGTAAATTTTTTTACAATAATAAATGCAATTATATAGTATTTTTATTTTAAAAATTAAATCGTTGAAATTGTATTTTCTAATAGGAATTGTTAGTTCATTATTTATGATTTGAAAATAAATATTCAAGATAAATATTTTAAATTATAGTAATGAAATTAATTTTACAGTAATTATATTATTTATAATTCGACCAGATTTTTAAAAGTAATAAAATAGTTTTGACTATTTTATTTATTTAATTATCTATGAATTATGTATGGACAATTTATGAGTAATTAGATAGTTTGGTTGTAAATATTAAAAAGTTATTAATTATTTAAGTAATTGATAATGAATATTTAGTATTTATAGTGTATAGTTTATAATTTAAATATATGTAAATTTATTCATTATCAATTAAATGATTATTTAACTATCTAGTGAACCATGTATTTGAATTATTTAGAAATCTAAAAAACTAAGAATAAAAGGCATGAAAAAAATTTTGGAATTACAACTTGGTTTGTGAAGAAGTTGCAACTTCAAAACTTATTGTATATTATTTATTTTTCATTATTATTTTAAACACAATATAAACAAGGGGTGTGGTCATCCAATTTCACATTAAAAAAATTGTACACATGGGATGAGCTAATCAAAAGGATTAACCCAAAACAAAAAAATAAATTATTTTCAATTTTTAAATACTTACCTCCCCAACCTACTAATGTACGTAACTAAATAAGTACCTAATTTGACCTACCCACCTAGGTTGACCTATGTACCTACTTACTTGTATTTCTACCTAAGTAGGTAGGTAGGTATGTAGCCTAGGTTTGTGTGCATCTACTTATACCTACCTAAGTACCTACCAACATAATATTATTATTTATTATTAAATTCATTTTAACGTGCCACGTGGCATATTTACATTAAGCCATGTGTCATAATATAAAATCATCTAAGCATTTGAATTGAATGTCTTAAATTATTTCAAAATAATAATTATTATTATATTCTAAATAATTAAATATTGGAACACGTGGCAACACATCATTTGCCCTCAATTGTGACCAAAATAACTGCATTTTAGTCGCATGTGACAATACATATACAATTAAGTCAAAGCATGAACTTGTATTTGTTGGCTTTTTCTTTCATCCAATACCCTTTATTGTTTGTGACTAGTATCGCATGTGACTTGTCCAAGGCAACTAAGGAGATTTTAGTCACAAATGTCATTTGCAACTAAAATTTAATCATAGAGACTAGTCGAAAATACATATTTTTCTTCTAGTGCTTGTGCTCAATCCTACCTTACCTTTTCAAAATCCCTGGCAAAATGACCCAACTCCTCCCAATTGAAGCATTGGACTTTGCCAATGTCTCATAATTTTTTTTCTACCAAAGTCCCTTTGTCTTTAGGTGGGTTATTGTCCCACTTCCTCTTTTAGTCCCTATTTGGGCCGCTTCTAGTCTATGTCGTGCTTCCAATATTCATTTTCATTCTGAGTTGCAAGACTTACAACGTTCTTGCCTTTTGTTGCATGGAATCGTCCTCCATGCATTCCACAACCTTCATCATTTCGTGACAGGTCACATGGATCTCATTCCTTTGCACAAACACAAGGTTATAGGCCATGAAGGAAAACCATTTTCTATGTGTACTCTTCCTTCATTGGAATGAAGCTCAAAAGAGATGTGAAGGTTTGGACATACTTCCCCATCGCTCTCAACCCATCGAATTGGTGTAGATTCAAAAATTCCTACCCATCCTTTAGGATCTAGTTGTGGGGAGTGAACCTTTCGTTTAACTTGGCCTTGAATGCATTCCAAAGCAAAAACCCCATCAAGTTTAGTTTAACATCCTTTTGTGTTGTCCATCACTCCAAGGCATGGTCTTTCAAAAGAGACTCACCAACCCGAGTCAATCAACATTTGTGTTGATCACTTGAAACTCACAGTAGGCTTCCATTTGGAAAGCCCACGTCTGTTTCACCCTTTTTGCCTTAGTGTCCTTTCCCATGAAAGGCTATGGCGTCTAGGTTTTCATGGCCTTTGTGGCTTCTCCACTTGGGCTAGCCCCTTTGTCCCTTTGGGCCTCCTTTAGTTCCAAGGTCAATTGGACATTGGCCTTTCCTTGGCTCATCAAAATGGTCTACAACATTTTTATGGCTTTTGCCATAACATGCATGGACAAAGAAGGAGGGATTTTTCCCCTTGAAAGGCCCTAATTTTGGCTCGTTCTAGCTCGAGCTTCATTCAAGCCGCTTCCTTCACGACTTGGAGGATCTCTTCGGCTTCAAGGTGGAGTTTTGCCTCCAAAACTTCTTTTGCCTTTTAGGCCTCCTTTGTGTCAAGCAGGCTTCCTTCGCCTTTTTAACCTCTTCCATTTGCTTTTTTTTATCGTTACTCATGATTGACTTTTTCGAAATGTTAATGCATTCCAAGTCCTCTTCTTCCTCCTCATTCAAATTCGAGGAGTTGGAGGAAGATCAAACTTGCTCCACCACATGGACTTTGTCCTTGGAGGCTTTCCTTTTGGAAGACTCCTTTTCTATTGATGCCTCTCCATTTGTGTTTTTCGGGTTGAGGGGCCCAAAGGTCTCTTCCTTTTCACCTTTAAGCGTCTTTAAAAGCTTTTTGGAAAACCTAATTTGGCCACTTTCTTGGACTCATGAGCCTCTTTTGCGATGACCTTTCTTGACTTGACCATTGCCATCTCCACCTTGGTCAGACATGAACACTTTGCAATGGGGGACATAACAACTGCTTTTTCTTTCATCATTTCACTTGCCAGAACAAATTTGAACTTTAATACCAGATGACACGCCCTTTTTCGCTTGTCACCTTGCACTCCACATGCCTTGCCAAGCTCCTTTTGCATCGATTCCTTTTGCTCCTAGCAGCTACCTACACACCCCACGACACACTTGGTTAGTCCCAAAGTCTTGACCACTCATGATGAACTTAGATTCACTAAACTCCACTATCAAATATAAATCCTAGTTTAACTGAAGCAAGGCATGGCCCAACTTTGAGAGTTGGCCTACTTGGCCTTAAAGTCAAACCAACCCCAAGTTGACTCAAGGGCCTCGTAGACCTAATTCCCAGAGTTGGTTCAATGAAAATTTCAACTGGACTCGCCCGAGTTGTTCTGAGCCAACCTTTTTTTGGCAGCCTTGAAGCTTTAGAAGGACAACTTATAATTGTCCTAAATGCTTTAACGAGCTTACCCCCTTAGGTCGGCCCAAGACAATGTTTAATCATCCATTGAAGGTTTTAAAAGGATAGTGCCCTACACTATAATCTCGAACATAACCCCCAATCGTCCTCTTCGCTGTGAAAGCCGAAGTTCCTACCATAGCCCATCCAAACCCCTAAGTTCGGATGTCTCCTGACTCCTAGAAGAATCAAACCTCATGGAACCATTTTTGGCCTAACTCTCATATTCCATTACTACCCCACTCAGATGGTTTCGATATGGTGCTCATTCCCACTTCAAACATTTTTTAAACATAAAGGCATGTAGCCTTAGTGCCCCACTAAGATGGTCCCAATATGAGGATCATTCCCATTTCAGACACTTCTTAAATATAAGGGCATGTTAGTTGCCTTTTGCCCAAAAAAATATACAAATCTTTGATTTTTTTTTAAAGGTTCATAGTTTACCTTTTCCTCTAGGGATCACATGAATCTTAGATTGTTAAGAGGTTTTTTTATTTTGTAAGGTTTTTTGGGGGGATGATTCCCTCCCCCCTCCTAGCCTTTTTTTTTTTTTGCTTTGGGTTTCGTCATTCGCCCCCCCCCCCCGACATCCCGTGCATTCTATATTATGCGCTAGCTGAGCATT
>Ga0116227_10005290_pt1 | contig 27321 bp, 26 predicted proteins | sample S1TSphgellanicum_FD_89693 | JGI IMG/M metagenome (GOLD analysis project Ga0116227, IMG submission 89693) | Host-associated microbial communities from peat moss isolated from Minnesota, USA - S1T2_Fb - Sphagnum magellanicum MG | ecosystem: Host-associated > Plants > Peat moss > Unclassified...
CCTATTTTTTTTTTTTTTTTTAAATCAATATTAAAGCCCTATCGATATAAACTCTGTATTCTTTCCTTTTCAAAAATTTTAACCTAGGTTTTTTTTTTTTTTTTTTTGGCAATTTATTTTATATGTATATAAAATTAAAAATATGTCTTATTCTATATATTCTGAAATTTGTTGCCATTTTTTTAAATAATTGCTAAAGGCTTTTCATGAGGTGGGTGACTCCATAATGAAAATAGGGGGAATTGAAAGACACCCATTTTGTACAACCCTTTTTTAGGGTTCAGGGTTGTACACATTCTTCAAGTGTAACTAACTAACTCTTCATGACAAATCATAACTTGTGTTGGAAACCACCTTGTGCAAAACGTTTTTCCATTTGGAACAAGTTCGAGTGTGAAAAGACCCATACCCACCCACCAGTGCACCGTGATGGATGGATGGTAAGTGGTCAGCAAACAGTTTTCTGTTCAGTTCCCGTTCCCATAGATAACCATGGTGGTTAGCTCAATGCTTGTTTTTACTACCAAGTGAGTTGATAGTTATAGGTAGGTAGTAAAAAGCCATCCCTTACTTAAATATAAACCATCTATTTACCGAGTCATTAGTTATACGTAGGTAGTAAAAACACCGCCCTTACTTTAAGTATAAAACCATCTACTTACTTACCGAGTCGTTACGTATTTTCTAACCTATCTACCTATGGATGAGACCTATTTCTTTACGAAATTGGTTACCAAGGTGAAATCAAATAGTAACTCAGGTGAGGTTCATCCACAACCAAGTAATAACAGGCATCCATCCAGTGGATGATGGTGTGCTGGTGGATGTGGCCTGAAGGAAGCCTTGGTATCAGGATTTTTATTTTTATTTTTTCTATGCTTAACTGGTTTTCCGACACAACGGTCCTCACAAATGTCATAACATGCAATTTTCACAACCCAATTACCAAATTTTCATCTATTAAAAAATTAATTTGACACTTTAAAAATTAAAAAAATTATGAAAAATGATTTGAGACAATGTTTTTCATTGACATTCACACCTCCACAACTTCATCCTTTTCAAATGCTCCTTCAAACTTTTCCAATTCCTCTTCTAACTCAACATCTATTTCAATTCACTCTATTGAATTGAGTTAAAAGGAGACTTGCAACCTATCCTAAAATCATTCAACCAATCTTTATTCATAAAAATCAATTTGTTTAAGTTATCTAATTGCAAATGACATCTCATTAAATTAATTATATTCCAACTAAAGGAAAAATTATATTCATTTTAATTTGTGACAAGCAAGGAATCCAATTATATGAAACATGGTCTCACATTTCTACCACCATTGAAAAAAACATTTGATGTTTTTTGACATCAACTTGATATTACTTAAAAAATCACAAGCTCTCTATTCACAAGCTCCCTTGTTGGTTCATTGGTGTTGACTACCATTTCAAAAATATCCAAAATTAAAATCTTCATCAACTCCTTGGTTAGCAAAATCATTTTCAAATTCAACCAAAAAATGTAAATGTTCACAACATTTCAAAAGCATGGGATATAAAGACTTTGTATCATAATTTTCAACACTGACCTTCCTTTGCTCGTATTAAATAAGTGATGACACAAGACAAAGATTTTTAAATCTAGGGTCCAAAATCAAGGAAAACATATTAAAATTTTTTTTTTCCATATTTCTTTAAAATGGAAAGGAAAAAGTTCAAAACCCCAATAGACTTCCTTTCTGATGTTTGAAGCTAATCTTGTTAACTCTAGAACAACATTTGCATCTTCCATTAAATTATCACAAGAAGTTGTAATTTCAATTTCATCCTTAAATTTTAAACTCATGGATATGGCAAAATTTAAAGTATCACTTCATCACTAATGGTCTCAAAACTAGTTCAAATTAGAAATAAACACAATAGGGCAAAATAATCAACGATAATCAAGAAAATGTGCCATGTCAAGGACAATGGCACTCTTGTAATCATCCTCACAATATTTTGCCTACAATAACAAAATATAATAGTTTCTTGAATTGTAAAGTTGGGTGAAAGCATGAATAGGTGGACTGTTTAGACTATCACACTTGTAATTTTTTTAGATTACATACAAATGTAAAATTTAAAGTCATATTCAAAAATAACATTGGCAATTTTTTAATTATTCATATTGTCATAGATTTTAATCAGAATCATCATAAATTTTTTGGATGAATTCTAAGAAAATTAAATGGACTTTTGAAATAACAACATTATGTTTATCACATTAAAAAAATGAAATATATGGAGTCAAAAAATATGTTAAAATAATGTCAAAATAAAAACTAAACAATAAAACATCATCAAATGAAGAATCTATAAATGGAATGCATTGAAACTAACCATATATATATAATTCTTAAAAGTTTTAAATGATTTGATTGTTATAAATTTTTATTTTTGAAAGTCCATTTCACATTTAAAAATTTAATCTTTTGCATGGATTTTTTTTATCAATCACATGTTTAGGGATATTCATAAGTTAGTTTGTTAATATTTATGATTAAAAGCATAACGGATAATTATAGGATTTATGGTTTGATAATTGTTAAAACTACAAAAACAAATCACTAGTGTTAGATTATGGACTTTCAAACATCACTTTTGAGTCACCTAACCATGTTTTTGCCCAGCTTCCTAAAACAAGAATATTAGCAAATCTACAAAGGCAAAACAATATGTTAGATTATATTTTGTGAAAAAAAAACCAAAAGGAAATTTAAATATTTTTCTCAATACAAAATTTTAAGTGCCTTATCTTCATTAGCATATTGAATTTCCTTGCAAGGAAATTCGAATTCACACATGTTTTGTTTCACTCTTGTCTATATTTTTTTGCACCAAGTGGAGAACCTAGCCATATGGTTTATGCTTGTCCATAATAATGTGTTTAGCATGCAACACACACCACAACTTCTACCATTACCCAAGGGCCAAAAGAAAAGGGAAATGAAGACATCTAGTCTCAATAGGGATTGTGAAAGTAGACCTTGACGCATCATGCGTTTAAAATGGTCCTACCTTGTCTTTAGAACCAACATCTTGTTTTTTGTTGCCCATCACAATCAAGGGTGGTAAATCCAAGACTTTGCAAACCCAAGCACTTTTTGACTTAGGGGCATCTACACGTTTCATCAATAAAGAGTTAGTATGACAACATAACTTGGTGTTGGTGGAAAAAGTGACACCAATGGTGGTCGAACTAATTGATGGTCAAAACCTTTCTTTAGGACTTGTAACACATGAGACCAAGATGTCGACAGTAACAATTGGGTCACACAATAGCAAAGTTGTTTTCAATGTTATTTCATCTTCGACAAACTTTATCATCATTGGGTTATCATGACTCATTTTACATAATTTTCGAGTGGATTGGAAGACGAAGAGTTTTCATTTTGAATCAGTAAATGAAACTACACCAAAATATGAAGCTTTTCAACAAGCATGTTGGACTTTAAATATGATTATACACATGAAGACATAGCAAGAACTAATCAATGCATGCAGAAATTCAAGTGTGAAGGGATATTAGGGGTAACCAAAGATCTAAACATTTCAAACCTTTGTTTATGGGAGCAAGAGCATTCATGCAAGCAACAAATAAGGGAGATGCATTCTTTGTATATGCCATTTTAGTCCTTGATCTTGAAACACAACAACATGAGACCCCTATTTACTACTAAGACTACATAAATGTTTTTGAAAAGAAAAATGTAGACACATTACCTAACACATCGGTCATATGATTGTGTGATTGATTTAAAGGAAGGAATGTAACCTATGTTTCAACCCATCTATAACTTGTCATAGGACAAACTTTTGGCGCTTCAAAAACACATCGACAAAAATCTTAAAAAGGGGTTCATTTGACATTCTAAGTTTCCAATTGGTGTTCCAATCCTATTTGTCAAGGAAAAAAATGGTTTTTTACACATGTGTCTTAATTACCATGGACTAAATTGATTCATCATCAAGAATTGGTACCTTTTACCCTTGATCTCAAGATTGTTGGACCGACTTAATCATGCCAAAATGTACATTAAAATTGACCTACATGGAGCGTACAATTTGGTGCACATTCGAGAAAATGATGAATGGAAGATGGCATTCAGAATTCGTTACGACCATTTTGAATATGTTGTGATGCCTTTTGGTTTTACTAATGCACATGTTATTTTTCAACATATGATGAATGATGTTTTCTATGAATATTTGGATGATTTTGTGGTTTGTTACATTGATGACATTTTCATTTTTTCGAAAAACGTGGCAGACCATGAGCACCATGTAAGTTTTGTTTTGGAAAAGCTCTAGTGCAAACATGGAAGCTTTTATGGATACTTCTTTGAATTAGGTCCTCAATGGGGTATAATCTGCATTAACCTTTAGTAAAAAAATTGTTGACTTTTAATTCATTATTAATGAGGAAGCTTCTTTAGAAGCTTCTCAAAAAGCTTCCTTGGTCCCTACATACATGGAAGTCTCTATGAAAATTTCCTTAAACTATGTCCCCAATGGGTATAAATAGGGTAGGATCTTTCATTATTTTGAGTTTATTCAACTCTAGTTTTGGATACATTTTCTTGTCATAACCTTTGTTTTCATACATTATCAGAATAAAGTTTCGTTTGAATCATCTTCTATCATATTATTGCCTCGCATTTTTATATTTTTAATTTTGGACTAGGTTTAGGTTTGCATTTCTTGTAATTTGTTTTGCTTGTTGTGTCCTTGGCTTAATTCTTATTCTTATAATTTTCTGTGCCTGTGACATTAGTACTTAGTGAAACAAGGTTAATTTTAAGTGAAATACAAATTTACCAAGCCACTTCACTTGCTAGTTAATTATTTAAGTAACATAGAAATCAATTAAATTTAAGTTATTTAATATTTCATGTTATATTTAATATTATTGATAATTTCATGATTTACATCTTATGAATTATTGACAACTGTCACTACCTATGTTAAGTTAAAAACCTAACCTAGGTACATAAACCATGTAATCAACGTAAATAGGCACCTACTTTAGGGAATTACATAGGAAAATATTCAATTAAGTTACCATTATTGATCACAAATACACCATTTGTGAAGTTTCATCCCTTGACCTTTAAATGCAGGCAAATACCTTTGCTATCAAGCCACCACACTTGTTGTGATAATGTGTTACATTGCATTTTATTTGTCAAATATTTCATTTTAAACATAACAACAACATAATTTGAAAATTCATGTCTCATTGAAATTTTGTCCAAATAAAATGATTAAAGTTGAATTTAAATTTGTTTTCAATAATGTACATAATTACATTTATTTCCTTTCGAAAGTGTAAAATCATTAGAACAATTTCTTTTTTAATATCACTATTCAATAACATTTCAATGACAATTCTTGTGAAAAAAAAAAGTTTAATAAATGGATAATTTTTTTGTTAATATAATAATATATTTATGTTAAGTTATTTTCAATTATTCTAAGGTTATTTTTCATTATTCTAAGTTATTTCACTCTATAATAATTAATTTACAACTATTTATGGTTGTTCCATTAGTGGCTATTAATGGCTATTAGTAGCTATTAATGGTTATTGATAATTATTCTATTGGTGGGTATTAATGTTTATTTTATTGGTGGCTATTAATGGTTATTCTATTAATGACTATTGGTTGCTATTTTATTATAAGCTATTATTGAATATTCTAGGTTATATTATCATAGGTTATTATTATTTATTTTAGGTTATTTTACCTTAAGTCATTATATTTTATTTTAGATTATTTTAAATTGTTATACTTAGTATAAAATAACTTATAATAACATAAAGTATAATGACCTTGAATTACTTAAAGTATAATTTGAAATAACATATATTAACTTAAAATAAAATAATGTAAGATATAGTTTAAGGTTAATTGAATAATTTAATTGAAAGTAACTTAAAATAAAAAAACCAATAACAAATTAACTAGGATACCTTAAGGGTAAAATAGTGTATAATAATTTATAATAACTTATAATAACTTAGGGTATAAATTAGATTAACTAAGGTAACCTAAAATGATATAATGTATATCATAAAGTAATATAGGGTATTTAAATCAATGACATAAAAATAAACCTACTTACGACAGTGAATTATAATAGTGAATTATGTCACAAAATAGTGAAACACGATGTGTACATAATGATATTATAATGAAATAACTTTAACTAAGGTGAAATAATTAAAGTGTAATGAATTTATTTCATTTTAAAAGTCCCATAGTGATTTAGGCTAATGAATTACACTTCATTTTTATACTACTACTAGGTTAGTTTGTTCAAAAACATTATTTAAAAAAACTTTAATTATATATATATATATAATTTTTATTTAAAAACAATAATGACCATGGGGTGGATGTTAGTATATTAATGGTAATATAGTTAAGACATTTTTAAAATAATGGCATTTTAAACCATAGTCATGAAATACGTCTAGAATGAATTTACATTATATTATTCAACAAATGTTATATCATATATAATTGTGTTTCATGAAACTCTAGTTAATTAAAATTATGGGAAAAAAATCCATAAAAATTTAGTGATAAAATAAAACATTCATTCATAATTATGATGGATGTTCTATTTATTAAAAAATGTATTAAATGCAATTAATTTTTTTCATCCATACATTAGATGAATGAAAAAAATAATTCATCCATAATGAGGATGTATGTTTACATTCATACCCATGTTTGCTTTAGGTTTATTAGTACAACATTCATTTTGTGGTTAAATTATTAGGTTTCATTTACATGTGTATAAAGGAAAAAACATTTCACCATCCCAAGTTCCAATTATAGGCTCTAAGTTCAAGTTTTAGGCTTAAAATCCTTTTCAATTTTCAAAAGGAATGGTGCACATTTGGTAGTAAAGAAATGTTTGAAAAAAACAAGGATTGTCCATTCTCAAGGTTTGAATGTTTTAAACATGCAAAAACATTTTTATTTTTGTCAAATTTTTAGCATGTAAATTTTGCAATTAATGGAAGTTATTCCAATTTTTTTAATGACAATCCAAACTATTATGGTTCCCTTATGATTTTTCAAACATTCAAAAATGCAATTTTTCAAACATTCATTTGGGTGTGGCTCCTTTGATTGTGCTTTTACCCAATATTGTATTAAACATTTTGCATCTATGTATGAAAATGTTTTTTATTAATTTATCAACATATTAGGTTACATTTATGTTTTATTGTATTAGGTTATAATGTATATAATCTATTGTGACTTTAATCATTTTCATTTTATTTGTGTATAACCTTGTAAAGTGGATGTTGTGTTTATATAGTTTCAAACTTCTTATGAATATGTGTGTGACCTTATTAACAATGTTTTACACAACTTAATTCAAAATTAACAAGATTTGTACCCCAATGTGATGAAATAAACATGTTGATATTTTGTGTTTCATATTGACATGCATTGAAGACTTTTGAAATTGAATTGTCCAAGTGGGAGATGGAGATGGCTTTAATATGCACTAATTTTTTTCATAATGCAATATTTTGGTGGGAAAAACAAAATGTTTGGCAAATTGAAGAAGCATATTAGGATTTGGATCCAATTTGGCTCATGCATTCATTAATCCAATCAACACAACTTGAAGAAGATGCCATAATTATCTTAGTACCATGATCGCAAATTTAACGTTATGTATTTTAGTAAAATATTTCATGTCACTAATCATGTTTACTTGCATGTAGTTGCAAAGGCCCAAATTGTATACAAATTGTTGGTTGGGCTTTGGACTCCAAAAATTCTTCCACCAATGCTTGTGTAATTATTAAAGTTCTATATTTTCTTCATTATGGGTTGAAGGAATGAAATCTCCTTATATGCCCTTTTAGTCTAGGTTTGAAAGAGGAGAATCTACAAAAATGAATGTAACGTTTGCCCCATGTAGGTAACTAGATCTCTCACCTTTCATTACCAGTACAATTTGTCAATGTATCAATGTTTTAATGTGCATATAAGTCAATACTTTAGTGTGTCAATATGCCAATGCTTTAGTTTGTTAATGTTTTAATACTATAGTGTGTCAATGTTTTAATATCATAATGTGTCAATGATTGAATGTGTCAAATGTTTTAATGTTGTAATGTGTCATTGTTCAATGTGTTAATGTGGCAATGTATTGATGTGTTAGAATTGTGTGCCCTCGATGTAAGAATATTGAAAATTACTTTGGATGCCTTCCAAAAGGAATTCTTGGGTAGTCCATTATTGATCAAAATATCCATCATCTACATTTACAATTGTCTAATGTTGTAAATGGGAAGGAAAAGGATATTGATGATGAGATTTATAATTGGCTAATAGTTTATCAAGTGTGTGCCTTCAATGGAGGAAGATGTGGCCTTATTTGATCTAAGTCTTTTTTATGTTTTATAGCAAACTTGAAGTAAAGATAGAAGAAGAATACAAAGACAATGTTTTTTTAATTAATTTTTACATCATTAAGATGCCTTGAACATCTAGTGGGTCCCCTTAGCTATTGGTGAATCTTATTCAATGTGCATATGTATATAAATAGAATTGTTTAATATATTACATCTATGGTCTTCAAAAATATTAACAATTGTTTGTGATTTATAGACCACCTTGCAACCATCTCTCCAAAGGTTCAAATGTTGCATAGTAACATCTTTGGAACTATTGAAAAAATGTGATTTAGGGTGGATATTAAAGATGAGAAAAAACAACATAATACATTTGAAAAGGTAGTTGGGCTTCAGACTCCAATGCGTTTGGATGACGGTACTATGGTTGTTCACATAGGTTAGAACTCACTAGGTTCTAAGCATGAACATTTTGGTACTAGGTTGGGGCAAAAATGTGATCAAACACCTTTTAATGACTTATAATCATGGAACTTGACAAATGAATTTGATATCAATGATTTATCAACATTTGTAATTTCTTACAAGAATATTTTATTTAGATTTCATTTTGTCCTCTTAATGATTCAATTGTTATAGTGAATTTGCTTATTAGTGTATCAAAATATGTATCAATGTACCTTAAGTAATCATGAGTTAGTGTATTAAGTAATATGTATTATACTAATCGTATCAATATATCAAACATGTTATTGTGTCATTATTGGGGGTGAAAACACACTATGGGGGTGCCAACTTGAGGATTTTCACAACATATCATTAAAATATACATTTCCAAAATGAGTTGTGCATTTAATTTTGGGTTTCACTTTTGGTGTTTAGGCTTTAGAATTTGATTTTCATAAAGTTAATGTTATTTAATATTATTTGAAAAAAATTAAAAGGTAAATTTAATAAATAATGGGTAAATTTATGCTATATATGTAGTATAATAGATTTTGTTTCTTGTTTTAGGTTTTCACATTAATTTATGGTTTGAATTAATCAACCAATTTTTTTTGAAATGTAAGTTCAAAAAACTAGCCCACCTAACATTTCTTATCATCTTCCATTTGAAAATGATTATTTTTCAAAAAATTTATTTATCACATACTTATGGTTATCATTTTGAAAAAAACCCATCTGTGATATGATAATTTCACATGGCTCACAAACTTGTTCCAATCATATGGAATCACAATGTTTAATAGAAATTATAGATTTCATGAATATTAAAAATTATTTCAATCATTTTCTAATATATTTTCATTTTCATGACATACATTTTTTTGTGTAAATAAATTTTCACATCACATCATATGAAGCATTTGATTTGTTTGGGTTTTGACTTATGATAATATGGAAAACTATTGTGAAAATCTTTTGTAATAATGACATGGTTGAAGTTCAAACATGGTACTTTTGAAAAATAGTATAATGTGACAATAATCTTGGCCCCCTTATAATGTGCTTTCACCCTTGAATTCGTTTGTTATTAACTTAATTTTCTTAGAATACACAAAATACTAAAGATGATTTAGTTCATCAAGTAAATTTTTTTTCTTGAAACACATTTAATATTTTTATTTCATGTCCATCTTCACTTTAACCATGTGTATTATTGTATTGGTTTGTATTAGTTTAGATCAACAAGGGTTTTATGTTGATATTCTATGTTTTCAAATGTTTTTCACACATTTGGTTCAAGGTTATATGAGAAGGGTGTAACAAGTTGCCATTGAATTATATAGGGGTTTTTTTACATTAAATCAGTATGCATCCTAATTCAATAAATTGCATTTAATTCAATTTTAAATGCACTTGGACAAATTTACCATAATGAAAGTTACCACCCCCCTAATGAGCATGGACTAGTTGCTAGCTACAAATATTAAATGAATTCATTAATAGTTAACCAAATTCATTATTTTGGTTTTTTAGTTCATAGTAAAGTTAAGAACCTAAGCAAAACACCTAATCATTTAGGTTAAAAATATAGGTTAGGTTAGACATTTAGGTTAACCTAGGCCACATAGCCCACCAACTTAAGGTGTAAGTGTAAAGGTTTGAACTTTTCACCTCTTTCACCTCCATGTTTAAAGAACAAATCTTTAACAACTAAACCATTATTTAAATAAATGATTTTTCATCACATATTATTATTCACATTCTTTTTTTAACCTCTATATAAGCTACCATAATTTAAATTTATATGTTAGTCATAAGTTATGTTTAGGCTATGCTTAAGTTAGTATAAAGTATTATATGTTACCATGGGCTAGACTTTTAGGTTAGTCTTAGGTTATTCGAAACTATTTTACCCTAGGTTATTATATTTTAAGCTATTCCACCTTAGATAGTTTAGGTTTATCCACTCTATGTTATTTTACCTCACATTATTTTAGGTTATTTTACATTAGTCTTTTTTTGAAAATTCTTAGTTATTCCACCTTAAGTTATTATTGGCCAATCCACTTTAAGTTAATTTAGGTTATTTTAACCTAAGCTTATTTTGATTATTTTTTACTATTCCTCTTTAGGTTATTTTTTGTTATTTTACCCTAATATATTATGGGTTATTTTAAGTTATTTCACCTTATGTTATTATAAGATATTTTTAATCATTTTTTAAATATTTTATTTAAAAAATTGGCTATTTTTAATTATTCTAATTTATTTTACTTTAAATTATTTTAAACTATTCTATTTTAGGTTAATTTTTATTATTCTAACTTATTCCATCTTAGGTATTTTTGGTTAAATTCTAAACTATTCCACTTTAGAATATTTTAGGTTATTCACCTTCGGTTATTCTAGGCTATGTAATGTTAGGTTATTTTAAGTTACAACCTTCGACTACTTTATTGTATAACATATAATAACTTATAACATAGTTTTGGGTAGAATAATTTAGAATAGTCAAAAATAACTTAAGAAGAAATAAGTTAAAATGGTTTAAAATAGCTTAAAATAATCAAAAATATTTTAAAATAAAATATCCAAAAATAACTTATGTTGGAATAATGTAAAATAATTTAAGGTATAATAGCTTAAGGTGGAACAACTAAAAATAATGTAAAATTAAAAAAATTAAGATAAAAAAATTTTTAAAACTTAAGGGGTGAAATCACTGTCAAAGGAGTTAGGGGCGCCAAAGTAAAAGTCATTTTCTAGGGATTGTACATGGCACGTGTCATTTTAGCATTGGTTTATAATTTATAATTTAATATTTTCGATACCTATTTAATGTCGCATTATAAATATAAATACATTTTGACTACAAAATGATTTTATATCATATATATTATGCATTCATGCCTTTATCGCATATATATGAAGAACTTTGTTAAAGCCACATTTTCAAAGTCCATAATTTTTAAGGTCAAAAACATTTTTTAACCAAATGTGCTGAAATTGGTTATAAAAACAAATTTCATCAATTCAAGTCTTTTTGCCCTTCTAATCATCAATGTTAAAATCCTTTTCAATTTCCAAAAGGAATTGTGCACAAAAAAAGAACGTTTGAAAAAAATAAAAAATTTCCACTCTTGAAGTTTGAATGCTTTGAACATGCAAAAACATTTCTTATTTGTGTCAAGCTTCAAGCATGTAAACTTTGCAATCAATGAAAAATATTCTAAAAATAATTATAACAATCCAAACTATTATGCTTCCCTTATGATTTTTTAAAGATACAAAAATGCAATTTAAAAAAATGTTCACTCATTTGGGTGACTCCTTTGACTATGATTTTACCCTAAAGTAAAATAAAATTGCATATTTAAAACAATAACATTACAAAAATATATATTATACAAAATTATTTCAATTAATAATGAAATATGTCAATTTATAATGAAATATAATAATTACATAGTGACTCTATGATGACATGACTTTTAAACAAGATAAAATGACAAGGGTTCAAAATGAACTTATTTGATTAAAAAAGTTCCATAGTGGTTTTAAAAGCTAATGAATTGCACTCAACTTTTGAACTAATGTTAGTTGTTAGCTACCACTGAAATTTTACTTTAAAATTTACATTTTTTTAGATTAGGTGGTAGTCACCTTGGCTCCTACCTTCAAATTAACTTTGCTTGCCACATGGTCTTCCATGTTAGCTTTTACATTACCTAAGGTTGCAAGTGTGACCACAAAATTAAAATTTCCTAATTTCTTAGGATAGAGAATGTAGCCACCACCACCTTCCATGTCCCCTTTCCCCTTCCCCCAAACCCACATGAGAGTGCTCTAAGGAACCCTAACTCTTTTATATAACCCTAACTTGTAAACGGTTAAGCAAATGCAGTTTATATAACAGTCCCACCCAACTGACGGTTTTACTATCAACTTTTAACTGTATTCAACAAAGTGTGCTAGTTTAAAAGGTTAGTGCAAATGGAAGAGCCCTGGAGAGTAGCTTTTAATTTAACACTCCATTTTGCATACTAACTTAACTACTACATTTAAATTTGTGAGCTAATTTTGAAGAAGGATCAATTTCATAAAACCTTTGCTCCTTGAGATCTTTGTTGCTTGAGCTGTAGCTAAATCTGTAGTGTAAATTTCAGACAAAGATTCAAAAGCCAGTAGCTGTGAGCTTTGTAGCTAAAATCATTTGATTTCTCTCTCAAGTTCAGTTTTTGGAACAATAATTATAATTCAATGATTTCAATCTCAAACTGATAGCTGCTGCAGCAGCAGCCAGAAGAGTTTAATTCAGAAAACACCCCAAAAAAAAATTGAAAAGAAAATTTGGTTGTTGTTGTTGTTGTTGTTGTTGGTGGCTGGATTTTGATCTCATTGTAGCAGCAGTTACAGCTGCAAGAAGTTTGCAAGCAAGCAAAGATGCGAGAATGCATCTCCATCCACATCGGTCAAGCTGGTACCTAAATGTTTTGAACTGATGTGAATCTCATAGAGATGATGATGAATGAGATCTCATGATGCACTCAGTCTGCATAATTTTGACTCCACCATGAGTTTTTTGTTGCACAAATGGATCGAGAAATGGATTATGATCAGGATTCTTGGCAGAAATCTCATGAAGCAAGTTTTTTTGTTGGGTTTCTAAAATCTTGAGTTTGAGAATTTTTCTCTGTGGCTGCTACTGCTGCTGCATTACAGGTATTCAAGTGGGTAATGCTGCTTGGGAGCTCTACTGCCTGGAGCATGGGATCCAGGTTCAGAAAAATCTGCAGTTCAACTCTAGATCTAGCACAAATTCTCTTTGATATAGTTTGCTTCTTTTGGTCATGTTTGACAATTGCTTGAGATTCTTCTTCTTCTTAACTGCCAAATTTCTTGTTTAGAAATGAGAAGTGGTTCTATGTCGAGACCAGAAGCTCATCGTTATCATGACTCATGAGCTTTGATCAATTTGCAGCTCGGACAGAAGAAGAAAAAATGATACAATGGGTAAGAAGAAGAAGAAGAAGAAGAAGATTGTGATCCTGATGAGCTTCTTTCTTGTTGAATGAAAAATCATGGGTTTCACATGCAGCCAGACGGGCAGATGCAAGGTGATAAGACACTGGGAGGTGGGGATGATGCATTCAACACCTTCTTCAGTGAGACCGGTGCAGGCAAGCATGTGCCGCGTGCGGTGTTTCTGGACTTGGAGCCGACGGTAATCGATGAAGTCAGGACGGGCACCTACCGCACACTCTTCCACCCCGAGCAGCTCATCAGCGGCAAAGAAGATGCCGCCAACAATTTTGCTCGAGGCCATTACACCAGTATGTCCAGAGCTTTGAAAAAACCCTGGAATCTTGCTTTTCATGAGCTGCTGCTGCTGCTGCTGCACAATTGTTGTCAAACAGTTTCTGCTTGTTTGTTACAGTAACTTGTGATACTTAGACGCAGCACCATTCTTCAAGGTTTGAGAAGGTTGTTATAGCATCTCCAGTGGCGGTCAGTATGTGACATTGCACATTAAAATTGGATGAAAAAAAGTCAAAACATGTTGGTTTCGGCTCGGCAAAATGGTTGTGGCCCAGCAGTTTTGCACAGTTTGTTTATTGAGGTTGGTAAAAGGCACAGCAAAGCTTAACACCTGTCAGAAAGAGAAGCGTGTAATAACTAGGAAATGATTACTGCTCCCTGTTTCAGTTTGCCCAATCGTAAGGATTGGTCTAAGGTGGTTTGCTATTAGTAGTCTCCCACCTATTTGCAGTTATGTGTGGGGTTGAAAAAAAATTGTAAATAACTAAACTTGGATGCGAGAAATACTTTTGCAGGGTCCCATACTAAGCCCCACCACTGGAGATGCTCTGAGCTTCTAGAGTCAGTCCCGCATGCGTGCAGCACTCATGATTCTGCACTCCATAAAAATTGTATGAATGATGGGTCACTGGGGTGTGTTGCAGTTGGGAAGGAGATCGTGGACTTATGTCTGGATCGCATTCGCAAGCTGGCGGACAACTGCACAGGGTTACAAGGATTTCTGGTATTCCATGCAGTGGGTGGCGGGACAGGATCAGGTTTGGGTTCGCTTCTTCTGGAGCGCCTCTCCGTGGACTACGGAAAGAAGTCGAAGCTGGGATTCACCGTGTACCCAAGCCCACAAGTCTCTACTGCGGTGGTGGAGCCTTACAACAGCGTCCTGTCCACGCATTCCCTTCTGGAGCACACGGATGTGGCCGTCATGCTCGACAACGAAGCCATCTATGATATCTGCCGCCGCTCCCTCGACATCGAGCGTCCCACTTACACTAACCTGAACCGTCTCGTCACCCAGGTACAAAGCACTAGTGTTGTTGTCCGGTTCTTTGATTTCAAAAGGAATGAGCTTGCTTGGGTCCCCAGTTCTAAACTCCCCCCTTTTTTTTTCCTTTTGTTGTTTTTTGATTGAACCTCGGTTTGTGTCTTAGACTGGCTCTTTGGATTTCTTAAACCTTTGGTTTCCATCATTTTCACAAAGAATTTAGAACCAGACCAGTTTAAGACCAGGTCTGATCAAATAAGGGATTTTTTTTTTTTTTAATTTTTTCAATTTTGTGATGTAGCTGAAGTGCTGATCATCTATAAGATGATTTAGCCAAATTTGGCTACGTACTATATATTGAGGGAAAAAAACCAAAATCCTTCAATATTATTGGCTACCTGCTTACTGGAACTTATCATAGGAATCTGGCAATTTAGATTTTCTTTATTTTTGAAATCTGGCGAATTTGAGCCACTTTTTTCATGAAAAATCCTTTGATTAGGTCAGAATCATATTTTTCAAGTCAAAATTTGACAAAATTTCGCCCAAAAAAAGAAGCACTGAGTTCAATTCCACATCCATCACACAAAACTAAACAATTTTTAAAACTAAATTAGTTTGTTCAACTAATACACATTGTTCAAATATATATATCCAATCAAATTCAAAAATTCTTTAAAAATATAAAGTCAAAATTATATTTAAAAATAAATTGTACTTATTTATCTAGAGATCTTGAACCTATTTAAGACCAGAAAACACCCCCAGTTAAAAAATTGAATTCAATTTTGAAAAGAGGCCAATTACTGAATGAAGTTCAAAATTCTGGTTATAACAAGGCGTGTGTGACACTGTGGCCTTGCCAATTTACATTTTTTAAAAAAGTATCTTAAGGCAAAAGAAGAATTATGAAAATTCAAATATTTCACCATGCAAAAATGTAATCTTCAAAAAAAATCCTCAAAAAGAAACCAAAATCCTTCAAGATATCATAACTCTGTAACTAATAATCTCAAGTTTCAACACAAGCCAAAATATCATCTTTCAAAAATCCTCATATTAAAATAGACCTATTATTACCTAAGGGCCAATAAGGCCAAAATCCCTTAGGTTACTATCATATATATTAATTCACTTGGTCTGTCTGTGACAGTGACTCTAGATGAACAGTGGCCACGGACAGTTATTTGAAAAGAAAAGATTTTTTTAAAAACCAAAAACATCAACCAAACATTGTTGAAATAACACACCTGTGCATTATGCACAGGGTTCACACTAGTATTCTATGATGAATCTAAACACAATATCCTTGCCCTGGTAGGCAAGGCGAACAACAAAGCTCAAAACCTCTGATCCAGAGTCCTTAACCAACCCTAAAGGCCAGGGCGGACCAATGTACTGTTTTTTTGAGGACCCAAGTCTCTAACAAACCCTTACATCGATCCTCTCTCTCTCTCTCTCTCCCTCCCTCTGTCTCTCTCGCTCATGTGTGCGCTTGATTGAAGGATGATCCGGCTGCTGCTGTTGCTGTTTGCATGCTCCAGGTGGTGTCATCTTTGACGGCTTCGCTGCGCTTCGATGGAGCACTCAACGTGGACATCACAGAGTTTCAAACGAATCTGGTGCCATATCCGCGCATACACTTCATGTTGTCATCGTACGCGCCCGTAATCTCAGCGGAGAAGGCGTACCACGAGCAACTGTCAGTGGCAGAGATCACCAACAGTGCATTCGAGCCGTCAAGCATGATGGCCAAATGTGATCCCAGACACGGCAAGTACATGGCTTGCTGTATGATGTATCGAGGCGATGTGGTACCCAAGGATGTGAATGCATCAGTCGCCACCATCAAGACCAAGCGCACCATCCAGTTCGTGGACTGGTGTCCCACGGGATTCAAGTGCGGGATCAACTATCAACCTCCCACTGTTGTGCCCGGTGGCGACTTGGCCAAAGTGCAGCGCGCCGTTTGCATGATCTCCAATACCACCAGTGTCGCTGAAGTTTTCTCCCGTCTCGACCATAAATTCGATCTCATGTACGCCAAGCGCGCCTTCGTGCACTGGTATGTGGGTGAGGGTATGGAAGAGGGTGAATTCTCTGAAGCTCGTGAAGATCTCGCTGCTCTTGAGAAGGATTACGAAGAAGTTGGCGCCGAATCTGCCGAAGGCGATTGCGAAGATGGCGACGAGTACTAGACTTGGAACCATCACCATGGATTCTTATTCATACCCAAGACCACCACCAGCTGATCTGATCCATCATCTCTTTCACATGTACCGATCATCCGGAAATGCAAGCTTCATGTCTGATCATATACCGCAAAGTTGTAGAGCTGCAGAATCTGCCATTCCCTGGCAAGAAAAGAATAAGATTCCATCATCATCGGAGCTCAATACTTGTCGATGATCAGAAAAAATTGTCAATAGTCTACTTAGTGTACAAATGAACAAATTAGGGCAGATCAAATCTTTCGACCAAGATCTTCATACATTCAAACAATTTGAATCTACTTCCTCGGTTGCAGGCTTTGCTTGCTGCTGGACGCGATGATCATTTTGCAGCTGCAAAGCTCATGTTTGAAAAGAATACTCCCACAAATTTTAACTTCAAGTTATGGACTCCATCTCTCTGTCTCCGTCTCTGTCTCTCCCTCTTCCTTCCCTGCGCAGCAATTGAGGAAATTTGTTGTCTCCACATGTGATCTGCTTGTGATTGTGGAATTTTTTTGCGTCTGCTTTGGTGTGCAGTGATTGTGGGAATTTGTGGTCTGCATCTGCTTTGGTGCACAGCAATTGTTGGAATTTGTGGTCTGCATCTGGTTTGGTGCCCAGCAATTGTGGAAAACAAATTTTGTGGAATTTTGTTTTGTGGGTCATGTAAAGGTTTTGGGCTTCTTGACAATTGCTTGAAATTCATGAAGGATCTATTAAGATAGAATGCACCATGTTCAGGTGGCAAAACCATTAGCAAGTTTTGTAACGATTATGTCTAGGTCTTCAACCTGATTCCAAGGGTAGAAAGAAAGGGATATACCTCACATTGTGCAAAAACTTTCTCCTCACATTTGTGCCATGCAAGTCTTCAGCTCTCTTCCTCCTTGAAGGCAAGTTGGAGCATATGTGCTCTCAATCCCATGGGGAGCTACAAGAGTTGTGAGCATTTTGTGTGTGATCATGTCTGATTTTGTGCAGGAGTTTCCTTTTTCTCTTTGTATCTACTTGAGCTTCTCTAGTGGTCAAGAGAAGATTATTGTCTTTGCCTAAGGTTTTTAACTCCTTTGATTCAAGCAAACAGCACAATAGACTTCTGGAGGTGGTTACTATTGCTACTGGGTTGTCAAAATTGCACAATGGTGCCCAAAAACAATTTGCAATGCAGCTCATGTCAATGGCTTGAGAGCTTGAAAATTGCTGCAATGAGTTTGATCACAAGTCTGGGTTCTGCTGGATCACAGTGTCAAGGGCTTGTTCAAATCAACAAGTGAGTCTTTTCCTTCATTCCTTGAGCTTCAAGTGGTTTCTATCCTTGTTGTCAAGGTCCTTTGGGCAAAGTAAGGGATGTTTTCTCTCTCTCCTTTTGGTGCATTTCCTGAGTCTGCATCTGTTTCAGAGAGATTTTCAAAGAGCAGCAATGCAATGATGCCTCTTTGTCTTTTATCTTCCTTCTTTGGCATGTGTCTGTTTGTCACCCTGTGCAGCTGTGCTTTTTGCACTGGCCTTTGAGCCTTTGTTGTGGACCTTAGAATTTTTTTCTTCAATGTGGATTCTGCATTTGTGATGTGGAGTTTGCTGAGTCACATTGTCTCTTGTTCCACAATACTAGCCTTTTACGGTTCCTTGGAAAATAAAAAGAGATTTTGTGTGCAAAAGAGAGACCACCAAATCCTTTCCATGGAGCTGCATCTCAATATGATGAATACCTAGTAAAGCTTCTGCTAGCAACAAAGTCATTAGGCATTCTGCTTTTAACTAAAAGAGATCACAAACTGTTTGCTGAATAGCTTCTCTCTTGGAACATCTGGTTAAATTCTTGGATCATTTCCTTCTGTATGTTGGAAACTGCAACAATTTGTTCTGCTATGGAGTTTGTGTTCTACTCCAAAAATGGAATTGTCTACAATATCTCCAGGCCATTGTTCGCATTCCAACCTAGTTCTCATGTGCATCATGAGAAAGCAACATTGTCACTCCTATTTGTAAGAATTCAAGGATCAATGAGAAACCATTGCTCGAGTACTTGGGATGTCAACAATTATTTACAGTGTTGCAACAAGAAGCCCGGTTTGGTGTCATTATGTTCAACTTCATACTAGCCCAACCGTCTCCCTATTGTTTGATCTCGAGTCCTTTGTTTTGCAATCCCATGCATCATTAGAGTATTGTCACAACTACCTTGTGGAACTTTATGTTAATGCACACTTGGTGTCTCAAATTATAGATTAAATATATATTGAATATATATATAGAAGTGAGGGTAAAAAAAGAGTAAAGATTGCCAAATATTTGTAGCCATAAATCTAGAAGTTGATTAAACATTTTTCAAAACTTCATATCTAGTTTATAGCCATATTTGGCTAAATCTTCCCATGGATGATAGCCAGTTATGCTACATTAAAAAAATTCCCAAAGAAAAAAAACACTGGATACAATTGACGCAGGTAACCTTTTTCTTTTTCGTCTTCCTCTTTGAAGGTGTGTTTGTTTGCTGAGATTTTCAGCAATCTTTTGTGGTGGTGTGGATTGTGAGCTCTGCTGGTGGTGGTGGTGGTGGTGGGTCGTCAAAGGAGGAGGAGGAGCGATGAGGGTGGTGAAGTTAGCAACATGTAGCTTGAATCAATGGGCTATGGACTTCCAAGGCAACTTGGAGAGGACTAAGACGTCCATCAAGCAAGCTAAGGATGCAGGGGCTGTGTTTCGTGTGGGTCCTGAGCTCGAGCTCTCTGGCTATGGCTGTGAAGACCATTTTCTGGAGCCTGATACTCTAACACATTCGTACGCAATCAATCAATCTCCCCCCTCACTTTCCACCCTCTTTGTTTCTTTCCTCCTTTTTGTTTTCTCTTCTTTTTGCGAGCTTTTTCCATTTGCCTTGGCTTCTCAGGGTTCACCTACTCAGGATTCGAGATGGGTCGTCGGAATTCTTCGCTTTCAGACGAGTAAGGAAAATGGGTTTTGTTGAAATGGTTTTTTTTCCAACAAAACCCATTTCAACAAAAAGCAAGGAAAATGGGTTTTTCTTTCAACAAAACCCATTTGTCTGAAGTCTATAAGAATCCAAAAAAATTGCAGAGCTTCAATCTTCAAGCTTCAAGCCACAGATTGTTGTGCATATGCATTTGAGGGAATTGGAATTCTGGTCTCATTCCCCACTCGTTCTTCTTCCAATGTCTGTCTTTGTCCATGATGGAAATGTTTTTGGTCTGTAAAGTTTTTCCATCTCTGGAAAGTGCAATCAGTTCAATTGGTTTGATGGAGGGATTTTTCCAGGCATGATAATGTAGGATGATCAATAAGAGTTTTGCAGCAACCGATTGATAGAGAGATTGCATTGACTGGCAGGTGGGAATGCTTGGCAGAGATTTTGGCCTCAGACTTGACAGATGGTATAGTTTGTGACATAGGGTTACCAGTAGAGCAAGGAGGTGTTCGCTACAACTGCCGTGCGTACTGTCTCAATGGGCAGATTTTACTCATACGTCCCAAGCTCTATCTTGCCAATGATGGCAACTATCGTGAGCTTCGGAGGTTTTCAGCCTGGAAACATTTGCGGCAGCTTGTGGAGCTTCGGCTTCCAGAGAGCATAAAGGAGATCACGGGTCAAACCAAAGTTCCATTTGGAGATGGGTATCTTTCTTTTGAGGACACGTGAGCTTTCTCCTTCCTTCTCAGTATGGTTTTGTCCTTGTTTGAATTCTGTTTCTTCTTCACCTTGCATCCACCCATAGACCTGATTCTTAAACCCTAAAACCTTGGCACCTTGCACCTCCAACTGTAGACTGTGAATCCCAACCTTTAGTCCTTTTGACACCTCTTCCATTTCATGGGTAGGGTATTAGTGGTGTAGAGTTTTGGGACTAGAGCTTTTTGTGGTGCTTAGTTTCTATGGTTAAAGGCTTCAGGTAGTTTTGTTGCAGGAATGTGGCATCTGAAACATGTGAGGAGCTTTTTACACCAGCATCGCCACACATAGCCCTATCTCTAAATGGCGTGGAGATTATTGCTAATGGGAGTGGAAGCCATCATCAGCTTCGGAAGCTTAATACCCGGCTAGAGCTAATGCAAAGTGCAACCAGCAAAGGTGGAGGTGTTTATCTTTATGCTAATCAACAAGGTTGTGATGGTGGACGTCTTTACTATGGTACATCTCTTCACTTTTGATCATTTTTTCTTTCATTTCATCTAAAATCTTCTCTGTGTACTTGTAGTGCTTTTTATCTATCACTTCATGATTTTTGCTTCACAATTCACACATGTTTGGAGGGCGTGCATTGTGAGCATTGCAGATGGCTGTGCCTGCATTGTTGTTAATGGAGATGTTGTTGCACAAGGCTCTCAGTTTTCTCTCAAAGACATTGAGGTTATTGTGGCCTCTGTTGACTTAGATGCGGTATGCCTTTTTTTCACCTTTACCATCATTTGCTCTTTTTACCCTTCTCATCAATATCTTCCACAGATCATGCTTCTTTCTTTACCTTATAGGTTTGATGCATGGAGGAACCATCTCTTGTAATTACCAGCAAGAATACCTTCCAATATCTGACCATGAAACATTGTCACTCACATCATTTTGACCTGTGAGATTGTCTTTTGAGGCTGTACCTCTTTCAGATTTGTTCAATTGTTGTTGGAAATAATGGTTGGGTTGTTGCATAAGTTTGTGTGGTTGAACATGTGGAGCATGGTGCTTGTCACAATGGCTTTTTGAACCTACAGTGCATTGATAGGTGGCAGGATACAGGGGTGCTGTAAGTAGTCTAAGAGAACAGGCAAGCCAGCAGCCTCCCATTCCATTTGTGAATGTTTCATTTAGGCTGTCAAGGCCTATGGACATGCTCAAAAACTTTCCAACCCTTCCCATCCTGGTAAATGTCATCCTCTCCTTCATATTCCCTTCAATTCTAATGAGCAAAAACAATCTGCTTCCAAAGGATATAAGTCTGGAGTTAGTGGGTCATCACAATGCTTCACCTCAGTAATTAGCAGATGGTAGCAAAGGGCAGAGCTTTTCATGATGTTATTAGGAAATGATTCGGAAGTCTGATTTGAGGTTCTGATAAACTTTTTCAATATTGTGTCAGATAAAGTATCATACTCCTCAAGAGGAAATTGCTTTAGGGCCTGCATGCTGGTTATGGGATTACTTGCGCCGTAGCAGGGCAGCAGGTTTTCTGTTGCCACTCTCTGGTGGTGCTGATAGCTCATCTGTGGCTGCAATTGTTGGCTGCATGTGCCAGCTTGTTGTCAAAGGTGCGATGGTAGTCCTTCCCCATTCCACACTCAGTTATTCATTCCACACATATCTTAGTATTGGGTTTGTAAATTCATGTAGATATTGAGTGCTATCAGATCAATTATTTGTAGTCAATTTGAAATTAGGCAAATATGTATGCCATAACTTTCCAGGAAGACTGCCCGAGTTAGGACTTTTACATGACACAGCGTTTCTGTTCACTTTTGTTTCTTAAAATGGAGTTTGGGACACAGCTGTGAAGGAGGGAGATCAGCAAGTATGTTTAGATGCTGTCCGAATTGGAAACTATCAAGAAAAAGAAGTCCCAAAAACTGCTCAGGAACTTGCAAATCGCATTTTGCACACAGTTTACATGGGAACAGAAAACAGGTCTGTGGGCCTCACTGTATATACTCAACCCGAAACAGTACATCTTATAGCTCTGGGGACACTCATTGCCCTGTTTTACAAGTACTTGAAAAATACCAGAAGAGTCTGATTGGGTGAAGTTTTCTGATTTGAGCAGAAGATCCCTCGCATTTGGCAGTTTTTCATAACCTGGACTCATGCCACAATCCTTGCATTTGTCTGGTTGTTATTTCATTCCATGTGTGGAACTAGGAGGTGTCATCTGGCCTCTGAGGATATATATGATGGCCTCAATACACTGACTTTGCCATCTTACATTACAGCTCAGAAGGTACACGGGGCCGGGCAGATCGATTAGCAAAAGAAATTGGAGCTTCCCATTTGGATATTAAGGTTGATGTTATAGTGTCAGCGTTTCTGTCTTTATTCAAGACTATCACTGGCAAGACCCTTCGTTACAAGGTATTATGAAGCTAACCTTGGAACTCCTTTCAATCTCTTCTGGACCTATTTCTTCTGATGATTAAACATCATTTCCATTGTGAGATATTTATGTGTCTGCTTGCTGGAGACTCTTCATGTTCCTCTCACGGAGTAAATGTTGGAGTTTTGTGTTTTCTTTGGAAGCCAGCAAGTTGTCCACACCCATGGATTCTAGAAGCTTGAACCAGGGATGTGGTTCAGCAATAGAAGTGTGTTGCTAGACAAAAAAGAATGTCTACAAATTTTATGGGAGCAGTTGTTTGGGTCATGCATGCACTTCAAGAGTGTTAGAATAAGTCTAAGTAGAGGTATTCTGCATCCAAGGTGCAAGGTACCCTAAACCCTAAACCTGGGAACCTAGATAGTACAGGGCAGTCAATGATTAGGTTAGTTTGTCACTTGCAGAAACTGTGGAGGTGGTAAATTGCGTGAGTTGGGGGGAGCCTAACACTGAGTAAGGTTTGGGGGAACAGGTGGATGGAGGTACACAAACTGAAAATTTGGCTTTGCAAAACATTCAGGCACGTATCCGGATGGTGATTGCATATATGCTAGCATCACTCTTGCCATGGGTTCGGAGTAAACCCGGTTACTTGCTTGTCCTTGGCAGTGCGAATGTTGATGAAGGTCTCCGTGGGTACCTCACTAAGGTAATGGTGACTCTGGCCTCTTGTGGTTCAGCCCACACATTCAAATGTTGAGATTTCGAATCCTGGAACCCACAGTTTTAACTTTTAGTAAAGTAGGTCCAGAGATCTTGTGTCCATGACTAAAGGGATGAGATGGAAGGCCTTTCTAAGTTCAGGGTGTTGTGGGTCGTTAGTATGATTGCAGCTCAGCAGACATCAATCCAATTGGGGGTATAAGCAAGCAAGATCTTCGAGCTTTCTTACGGTGGGGTGCAAATAATCTTGGCTACCCAAGCTTAGCAGAAATTGAAGGTGCACCTCCGACTGCTGAACTGGAGCCCATTAGGGCCAACTACACACAAGTATGCCATCTCTTCCTTTCATCTTCAAGGAATTTCCTGTGGGTGTTTGAATGGCAAATTGTTCCTTTGTTGTGTCTTTGTGTGGTGTGCACTGGTGGTTCAAGACTAGTACCAACATTCCTTGTATTGTATAATGCAATTTCTCCATTCCATATAAACTGTGCTCTTGTAAAATGCATACTGCTCAAGTGCAGACAGTGCTTCCTGGTTTCTTATGACAGATTGATGAGATTGACATGGGGATGACATATGAGGAGCTTTCAATGTATGGACGGTTGCGGATGATCTTCCGCTGTGGACCCGTATCCATGTTTCAGGTCTTTCTCCTTACTCATGAAGATATCTTTCTCCTTACTTTCTGAGCACAGAACTTTTTGAAGACAACTTTGTAGAAGAGATGATGAGCCTCTCAGAGTTCTATGCCTTTCTCATGATGAAGTTTCTATGTGATAGGGTTGCGCTCTGCTTCAGCTGTATGTTACATGGGTCTAAGAAGGTGGGGTTTGTCCTTGAACAGCATTTATGCCATCGATGGCAAGGGCGGTTAACTCCAGCAGAAGTAGCCACGAAAGTAAAAGACTTTTTCCGATTCTACTCAACCAATCGTCATAAAATGACCACTCTTACACCATCATATCATGCTGAGGTTCTCTTTCATCCCTTTTGACTACAGGGAGCTTCAAATACAGCAGTATTACCCCATTAGGTGTAAACCCTAGACCCTAAACTCATTCTTATGAGTAAACATGACCCTGAGAAAGAGGCTACGTCAGTCTGTAGATCTTCCAGACCAACTGGCTTTTAGGAAGTACCCTACAATGTGCATATTCTTTCCTCACTTTTGCCTTTTAACAGGCATGATCTGTACCCAAACTCATTGATGCTCTTGGTTGCCATCAAAAAAATTGTTGCTCTCTTCTGAAGAAAGATTGTTGCTGCAATCAGTGTGGGTTCTTTACTGTAGGGGTTAACATTTGAGTGCACTTGCGTTGCAGAATTACTCTCCTGAGGACAACCGATTTGACCTCCGGCAGTTTCTTTACAACACTCGGTGGCCATGGCAATTCCGACGCATCGATCAGCTTGTGAAGAGTGTTGAGGTGAGAGAGCTGTCATCATCTATTTCAGTTGAAAAACGCAACATGGAGCCTACTGATGCAGAAGTAGCTGCAGCTCATTCCACTGGCTTTGGTGTTCCAGCTGCATCATCTAGTAATCCTCAGGCAGGGAAGGGAACATAAGTTGGTATTGGAAAAACTGAAACCCTCTGCAATTCATCCAATAAATTCTTGGTGTTGTGTTTGGATATGTAAAGGTCCTGTGATTCTGGGCATAACTTGCATATTTTGCACAAATCCTAGACCCAGTATCAGCTGAGAAATACATATCAACTTATTGTAAGGATGGACTGAATCCAAACACTCTTCCTTACTGTCCTAGCTCCAGTGCCCACCAGGGTAAAAAAGCTTATATAAGTACAGATTGGCATGCATTGGAAACCACAGTAGAGCACAGGTGCTTCTTCTTTCTCCAGGTGCAAAGAGGCTGGCCAAATCAATCCCAAGTTTCATCAGGTACATAAGCTCTCACTTCAGCTGGAATTGATAGATTTTGTTTTTCCTCATTTTGTGAATTGTGGGTTTTTTGGATAAGTACAAGAGGACCAAGTTGATATGCTTCCTCACATCCTCCTCATGAGTATGGGTATTCATGACTGTGACTCTGCAGCTGATCAGCTCAGTCAGAAAGCATAGTTTGCACAATAGCAAACCTTTTTTTTATTTGAACAATTTCATCTTGAGCTGAAATTTCTTTGTTCTTTCTAATGCAATCATCTGATTTCTCAACTCTTGACACAAAGTTTGATCTATCCTGCCCCAGGACATGAAGAATAAGCAGATGAATAATAAAGGCCAAATGCACCTACAACACTTGCCTGTTGTGAACAGTACTTGCACAACGAGTAATACTAGTCTCTAGCAGTGGCTCTCTTTTGGCCCCTGGAAATTGGAAGCTGAGAACTGATGAGTGCCATCTGGAAAATTTTAGCTTAAAAGTTTTCAAAAACAATATGTAATTCTCATCATTCTTTAATGCAATTGGTGTAAGACCCATCTGTTTCAATAGTGATAATAAAAATATGGATTTTGGCAGATTTGGTGTTACATGAACTTGGGGAATAATTTTGAGAATGGAGATCAAATGAGTACTGTCAGTTTCTGTGCAATTCATGTAAGGTAATTTATCATTTAGTTTTACTTACTATGTATCACATCTTCAGGAGGGGCTTGAGAGAGTGTGACGGTTTGAAGAAGCTCTAGTGAGAAAACTAAGCCAATATAATGAGACAAAATTGCATTTGCTGATGCCTGCCACACACAACATGGCCACATGAGAAAACCTTTTCTTGGCCACACAAACCATGGGAACTTCATCAAGAATACGACCGTATGGAAGCACATGCCCACTTCTGGTATTGGCACTGTCTTCAACTTGCCCTCATCTGACATGTTGAGAGATCAATATTTACAGCTGAAACCAAGAAATGCTGGAACATACAGTAGGGCCAATACTATGTTAGCTATGTTGATTCAATTTGAGACTTTTACCTGCACAAGGAAGACATCAGGCGCTAGCACCGGGCTGAAACCAGCAGGTGCTCCTTGCAGGTATGGACTATTTAGTCTCTTGAAAATCCCAATACTGCGAATACATGTGCGCACTCCAGAAAACAAGATCAAGGATTGAACTGCCCCTCGATTTGCAAGAAGAAATCCTCTCGCTCCTCTCCCCGCGGCAGAAGAAAAGCTGTGTGCGCGCAAGAAATCTCGTCTCTCGCAAGTCCGCAGAG
>Ga0116227_10005291_pt1 | contig 27313 bp, 28 predicted proteins | sample S1TSphgellanicum_FD_89693 | JGI IMG/M metagenome (GOLD analysis project Ga0116227, IMG submission 89693) | Host-associated microbial communities from peat moss isolated from Minnesota, USA - S1T2_Fb - Sphagnum magellanicum MG | ecosystem: Host-associated > Plants > Peat moss > Unclassified...
CCCCCCAAAATTTTGAATTTCGGTCGCCACCTCCAGAGTCCGTCCCATTGCACCACGCACATACCTACCTATTTACCTACCTACGGCACACGCACCTACCTACCCCACCTGTAACCGTACCCTGCTTCCCAAACCATATCCCACAAATTTGTGCCTTGCAGGCACAGGTTACCACTAGTTGTTTATGTTTATTCATGGTCCATTTTGTAGGTTGAAAGTATAATTTAACATGTCAACTTTCTTTTTTCCTGATTGCATTATGCTTAAACTATGAACATATGTTGTAAACAAGACAAATTTCTTCAAAGTTTTGTTATTTGGAAAAGAACATCAATAATATACATCTAGAAAACATGCAACCTTTGAGAATTACAAGGCAACATTTATGCTATTGAAAAGTGGTTCTAACATCTTTATTTCTCATCATGGGTCCCCATGTTGTTCCTCCTTGTTTTCTTCTTTGTTCTCTTTTTGTTTAGCAATTATTAAAGGTAGTTTCACCATATTCAACAAGGAACAATCTTACCTTTAGTCTTTAAGGTGATTCATAGTTTTACAATGATGAACTAATCGTGCATGGCTCTATGTGTGGTATAGATGGATAATCAAAAGCAACGACAAGTGATGAGATGGAAAATGAGGATATTATAGCTACCACAAGAAGTTAAAGGAGCTCAGTGTCCTTGACACAAAGGTTGTTAGTTCCAAAATAAGCAACCATGAGCAAAGTCTAGCATATGACCACTTTCTCAAGGGCAATTTAAAGAGGGTGACAATAATGGTCCTTGTGTTCGAGACATCATTAGCATGCAACATGTCAAGTAATGTGGAACAAGCAGAGGCAATGCTCTTGAAAATGAAGGAGGTTGGGGTATTCAAAGGTAAAAAAATGTTCTTTTTTCTCCCCTCTAGAATAATCAAACATGTTTTTATTGTCATTGTCATTTTCTTGTCGAACATATTTAGTGTTCCTTTCACACAACTTACATTGAAAGATGTAATAGATTTGGATTTTCTTATGTTATGTTTGATTAGTAGCGTTGGAAAGATTAAGTGTCATTTATCATTTATCCATGGTATCTAAGGTTGTTATGGAAACTTGTATGTTGCAAGGTCTTAAATAATTTGTGTTATTTCCAAGGTATACTTTCATTACCTCAAGTTTTTTACAGCTTTATGTATTTGTCTTCATGCCCATCAGTTTGAGTTCAGTCTCTAAAGCACTTGCAAACCAACCCCTACTTTGGTTTTTGTACTATGTGGTTTACATCTATGTTGTTACTTTGCAAAGGTCCTCAAGGGAAAGACATTGTTTCAAGTTGGGGTTTTGGGTTGTGTAGTTGGATATTATGGATAAGGGAATAAATGCTTGCAACTTTTATCAAGGAATGTGGTTCCTCTATGCTTTGGCTATGTTGGTGTTGTTAACTAAAATTAGGAAGTAAAAGGACAAATTCTCAAGTTATTTTTTTAATTAAGAATAATTGTTGCATTTAACAACTTTGAAGGTATTTTAGGTTGTATGGAAAAGGATATGTGTTTATCTATTTTTTATGGTGTTAAATAGACCTTTCCACTTGGCATGCAAGCTTAACATATTGAAGCATTCTTGAAATGGGTTTATATATTTGTTGGGACCAATATGGATTATTTGATGTAGTCTTGAGGCCACCAAATGTGTTTATTGTGTTATAGAAATCTTTAAGTTCTAAAGTGTTTATATGTGGCTTTGGACATGTCTATAGGACACTGCTACAAATAAAAGCATTCGTGAAGCTCTTGTCTATGAAGAAAACTTCTTTTAAAGGTAACCTATAAGTGATCCTTTTATGGCCTGTCTATTTACCCATTAATAAATATTTTCTATTGCAAGGTAGATGCTACTAACTTTATGAAATTAGTTGTTGCAATATTTTTTGTGTTTTTTAATATTAGGAAGTATTAATTTTCCAACATTTTACATGTATATCACTGTTTGTCAGAGAGGTGTGGAATTCTTCAATTGGCAAAAAAGTTGAATTTGGTAAATAATATTTTGGCAATGTTGTTGGTTCCTTTTTTTATTTGTACCTTCTCTACATTTGATTGTAATCTAATGAACTCACCATGTCTCAAATGTTGCCCCTTGCCCACATATTGATGCAACATACAAGGATCATATTTCTTGATTTGAAAGCACTCATCAACATTTAAATGTTCACCTCATAAAAAACTTACAAGTTATGGGAAACTCATTGACTAAGGTGAATTTCATGTTTTTTCTTGTTTGTTTAATGTTAATTTGATGCATAAGAATTGACAACAACTAGAGAGTTTAGAGGAACATATAAAAGAAATGGATTTATGTTGATGATAGTAGGACTCAATGATTGGTGATATGTGGTTCTCTTGTTTAGGGTTGCAATCAGGCCAAAAGGCATTGTTACTTAACGTCATCACCAAATACTCTTATGGTAAAAGATTTCATCCTATGTCCCAACTATAGCTAGTCGTGCATTAACATTTTCACAAATGCATTTTTCCATTGTGTTGCATTATTGGAAAAATATTTGCCAAGGTGCAAAGTCAACTATTTCCTTGATGACACAATCTCCCTTATGTTGATGCATGTCACAAACTTGAAAGCAAATTAAGAAATGAACATTTCTAAAAAACAAATTTCTCTCTACTCTCATTGGATACGTGGGTACATGGGGTTGTTGTTTTATTGATTATTATCCAACTTCAAGTTTTGATATATCACATGACAAGGTTTGTGATATTTGATTGTCCCTAGGATTTTTATTGAGTATTGGTAGTAGCAACAACAAAAGGAAAAGGAAAGAAGCGGAAAGAAATGGGCAGGATGACATGCTTACTTATAAGATCAAAATTGAATGCATTACATACTATAGGTTGGTTTGTCTTTGAGGTTTTATGCTTGAGGATTCTTTGAAGGTTTTGTTTGTGTATTTTGATAGGGTTTTGTTTTTTCTTCTAAGGATTCTAATTTTAGGTTTAGTTGTTGTAGAAGGGAATGTTTATACTTTCTTGGTGTGGTGAAATGTGGAATGCAACAATGTACTAGATTTTTGGATTTCTCTTTTTATTGTGAGTGTAAGTAATGTAATTTGTAAGTGGTCTTGTGTTGTTACTATAGAATTCTTTTACACCAAACCTTTTGTTCGACATGAATGAGTTGCTACATAATTGTGCATAAAACTCTTGAAAATGCTTCTCAAGTGAGTATTTTTGTGGTGTCACAAGCTTTGTAGGCTTTTAATAGTTTTCACAACATGTTCCACAAAATTATTTATATTATGATTTTCACTTTTGAGTGGGGCTTTTATTTACTTTATGTCATCATGTAGTTTTTTCATTACCCAAGAAAATGGTCATAAATAGTTGTCAACTTGACAACATGGTTCAACAAATAGCCCACTGTTGCATAGAGCCAAGTGACATTTAGAACAATTTGGTTCTAAACTTTAATTGTTTCAAAATGCCTTAATCCTTCAAGTACTTCAAAACATTCATAGTTGAAATATCAATTCATAGTTTATAACATAATAATGAAGGTGCAAGGTTACCGAATGGTAGTGATGGTAATTTTTGATATAAACACATGATAGAAACTTTTAAAATTTTCAATATGCTCCCCATTTATTTGGTACCAAATTCAATTGTTGGCTTCCAAGGTACAAATTGAATAACGTTACATTAGTGAAAGACATTTGACTTATTTCATGCACAAAACAAATGGAAGAGGAATTTTATGCTAATGCAACTAAAAATAAAATCAAGACTAATCATGGACTTAACGAAGATTGTACCATTGTATGAAGCATGATTCCCTAGTACGTAAAAGTAGGTCTCCAAGGGGGTGGGCATCCCAATGGGGAAAATCAACAATTTTAAATTCTTGAATTTTTTATTTCTAAATATTTCATGTCCAAAACTTCAAAGCACCATAATTATCAAAAAACTTATCCAATATATGATCATTCCTATAGCCTTCATCAATTGCTTTCCAACACTAAGTTAAAACCTTAATTTGGATTAATTTGTCCATCCAAATTTTGCTCTAATTGTGGAAGACTTTTTAGGTCACTATGTGTCCCACATATTTAAATAATTTTATTATTTGTGATACAACAATACTTGTGAATGGTAGCCCAAAATTGTATAACATTCTTTAAGTTCTTTTTGGTAACATGTTAATAATTAGGCCACAAATGGTAATTGTTTTAGAGAAATGAAATAAATCATTTCAGAATTCATTTTTTCCTTTGCAAGGCTAGACCGATGAATTTTTTACTTAATGCATTTGTAGACATCAACTAGTAGCATCATTGGCTAAAATAACCATTAATGAAACTCAACCTATCAAAGCATTTATGGGCATTAACTAGGGATATTCAAAGGTTAAAGGTTGTTAATCATAATCCTTCCAATGCAAGGTTACTAGGTGGAAGTTCACAACATGCACTAACAATTCCCAATTCACCTAATTAAGAACAAAAATATGGATAATTTCAAGAAACAAAATTGTTTCTTTTGAATCCCATCTACTTAGGCTAATAATTAAATTTGCCCTAGTGCAAATATTTCTAACCTACCATGAGCTCATGTAACCACTAATTCCATTTTTCATTTCTTGTCTACTTTCAATCCTACATGAATTTTTAGATGCCAACATGATATAGAAGGCCAATTCATCTTCATTGATTGAAAAGGCCTAAAAAATTGGAAAAAAAAAAGGTAGATAGGCTGGTAATTGAATATTTAGAAGCTCAAAAGGCTCGGGTATAATGACTTTGCATTTTATGGCCTTGATGTTTCAAGACTTTTTGTAGGGCATTAGTGTAACCACTAGTAGCGTTTTATAGATTCCAAATTGGCCAATAAGGAATGCAAAAGTTGGAGCCTCCCAAAGTTGATGGGGCCTTTGAAAAAAAATTGAACATTGACCACACTCCAACTTTACTAGTTGAATTTTGTAACTATTAAAAAAAATGAAGAAAAAATATTCTTTGATACACATGTTTGCATCATGCATTATGCATTACATCATTTACAAAAATATTTAGTTATACATTACATAGTTTATCATTTTGATTTATTTAATTAATTTAAATATTTTTTAATGAAGATAGATGCAAATAGAATCATCATTTCAATTATGAGATTCTTGAATTGACATTAAATAACCTTTGATTAATTCAAAGCTTTTTTCCTCAATCATGGGGTTCTAGTTGCATTTTGGTTCAAGGATTTCTATGAATGGAGTTATTTTTAATTATGGTTCATTAGTCTACTTAGAAAGAGAATATCCAATTTTTTTCCCATCTTGTGATTGCAAAATGGAAAAGCTTTGTGCACATGGTTTTCAAAAATTGATGTTATGCACTATGAACCATCATTGGTTATTGCATTCAAAGAATTCAAATGCATGTGTATGTCATATTTATATCATGAACACATGATGGTCATGGATTGAAATATATGAATATTTTGATGAATTTATAAATTTGTGCACATCAATTGATGCATTGTGTATTCTTGTTTCTATAATACATAAGATGTCAAACATTTGAATATTATGGTCATGGTTAATGTTTTCATAATGTTGGTGTAAAGAAGTTGTATTCAAAACTTATATAAAAAATTAAGGAATAAATCTATCCAAGGTAAATTTGTTTTCAATATTTTCATGTCTATATATATTGTTGGATTCACACATAACATTTCATGTTGAAGAGGAGCCACTAAAAATATTATTTATTATATTTGAATGCAAAATAAAGTTCTATATGTTAGGTCATGTTTTTTAATATTAGTAAAATAAAGAAAACAAATTCATCTAACAACAATCTTTGAGAATGATGGATGGTCTTGATGGTGTAAATTGAATTGGAAATCAAATACTTATTATGATAAATATTTGAGTTTTATCAAATTTTACATAGTTGATGATAGGTTCAATTGGTCTCCATTTTGATTCAATGTTGTTATTATAGTAATAACTATTTTTTTCTTGTTGGTATTACAAAATTAAGAAATTTGAAACATTATCCATAAATTATGTTTTTTTCATTATATGTTGTTGATGTTTTAAATATGCCATCAACTCTATTCACATAGCTGTCAAATGTTACATAATTAATAACACATAATTCAACTAACACATTGGAAAATGCGAACTTGTAGTTTCATTTAAATCATTGAAAAGTTAATAAGATGGTGGGCATGATGGGTGATTAATGTCCACTGCTTTGAAAACAAATGTGGGACTTGATTTATTAGTGAACACAATTTCAATATGTTTTTGCATAAGTTTATTTATATAAAACAAATATGGAAGAATAAAATGGATGGGTGGCTATTATGTACTTTTTGTTGTGATACAAAATTTATTCAAAATTTGTATGAATAACATATTAAATTGTTGCATAACTTATTCAATTCATTACATTGGAAATATGCTTGCCAAAAATTTAGTGTTAATGCATTAATGTTATTTTTAATATTTTGAAAATTTCAACTATATTTCATAAGAGATGCTTAATGAAAATCACCTATCACAATAAGATCATAACCATCACAAAAAAAAATTTGGATATGTTTTATGGACCTTAACTTATTACTTATAACATTAAACATTCTAGCATTAATAATTGATATTCCATTTATCACAACAAGTTGCAATTGTTCATATCAACATGTAAACATATTGAATAAATGTATTTATTGTATAATTATAATAATCCTTGAATTATAAGTTTCAATGTACAAGTTTTATAACACCCCCTATCAAAAACCCAAATCAATGAATCATGGTATTTTTTTCTATGCATATTATGTCATAAAATGTTAATATTTGTTTTTCATTTAATTATCCAATTAATGTGTGATATTTAAATTCTACCATCATCATGGAATGTGATGTTTTTATAAAATTTTCATCTTTTAATGTTTGTGATTTTTTGTTTGATTCATTATGTGATTGAACCACAAAGTTAATTATGAATCATATTGTTTAATATTGATTATGTTTGTAATGAGAATTGTACAATGTGAATCATTTATAACATAGTATGTGTTGTCATTCCAAATATTAGATGGATGTGATGTTTTAAAAATTTTGATTGATTAGATTGTCTATTTCTTATATATTTGATATCGAATTTGGTAATTGAAAATAAATATAATATTAAAAATTCCATCGTGTTGTTGACAATATGCATCATGTCATGTGACATTAATTCAAAATTATGAATTTTTTGAGTTTTTAAATGATGAATATAATAGAAGTTCAATTCTCTTAACCAAAATTTCATATTTATATCCTAGTACTTCGACCAATTTGACACTAATTATGTTATTTTGAAAATTGTTGAAAATTTCCAAAAATATTTATTCTGAATTTAAAAATATTGTGAAAAATAATAATGAATATTTAAGAATATTTGATTTGTTGAAATGAATTTTTCAAAATTATTTAATTATTCAACATACATGTGTTGAAATGGCCAAGTTACTATGATATTTATTATATTTACAAACTTTATAATTTTAGGTTTGCAACATTGAGAAATTTTACTCTTTTTATGTTATTTAAAACAAAGAAACTTTGATAATGATAATGATCCATCATGGTTGTATGATTGATGAACACATTATATCATTTGAATCTAATTTAAATTGATTTATTATAATTTGTGGTTTTAACACAAAAACATTTTGTTTAGAAAAAGAAACATTGATGAATTGATATATTTAAGATGAAACGTATAATGATAAAAACATAAAAGGTAAACAACAAGTTGAACATTGATTTGTTGAATTAAAAAAAATATTATTCAATTTTATAAAAAATTTATTTGCATGTATTTTCTATTCAATGCATTTTTGTATGATAGAATATGGTTATGATGTTATTGACTTATTTATTTTTGTCATGTAGGACGTGCAATGTGTTGAATGCAATTAAATATTTTTATTTGTAAACCACAAATGAACAACACATATACTAAAACCGTTAATTTTTTGTGTAAAAAACAAATGTGGCTTCATTAATTTGTTTTTCAAACTTAATACATTTGTATTTTCATAAAGGTTTAAAAAATCTAAAATTCAAAGAATGATCTATATATATATATATTTTTTTTCAAAGGTTGAAATATTTTGTTTGTTTGTGTATGTAAATATTTTAAAAACATATATTTCTCAATTATTTCAATAGGTTTTAATATTCTTCTTTCATGCACTTTCATGCATGGGAGGTAATGTGTAATGAAATATACAAATAACATGGTTTTTTTCTTACACATATGGGTGTGTTGATGTTTTTGGACTTTTTGTAATGAATTCGAGAATAATGATACATCACAAAAAATATACATATTTACAAATTGTTCAAGTTTTTCATTTGTTTGCACTACATATATAAGTGCATTTTTCATTAGTCCAAAAGTGGGGTGCGCATAATTCATTAATGTAAATCACTATGGGATTTTAAAAGTGAAATATGTTCAATTCACCTTAATCATTTCACCTTGTTTAAAATTATGTCATTTTAAAGTCATTATGTAATCATAAAGTTTCACTTCTAATTAACATAATTCACTATTAATTGAAGATTCATTATAATAAATAAGTTTAAAAAATGTTGTTGCTTTAAATATCTTAGGCTATGTATTTTAAGTTATTATAAATTATTTTACTTGAGGTTATTTTAAGTTATTCCACCTTATGTTTTTTCGACTATTTTTTGTTATTCTAATTTAGACTATTATATCTTAGGTTTATTTTATTTTATTTTATGTTGTTTTTAGTTTTTTTTGGCTATTCCACCTTAGGCTATTATAAGTTATTTTCAACTATTTGAGGTCAATTCATTATAATTTATTTAAAATTATTCCACCTTAAGTTATTTAAAACTATTTCCTTAAATTTTTTCTTGGTTATTCTAAATTATTATTCTAAGTTTTTCTTAGCTTTTTTAGTCTATCCCACCCTAGACTATTTTCAATTATTTTATCCTATGCTATTCTTGACTATTTTAAATTATTCCACCTTAACCTATTTAAAATTATTTTATCATAAATTATTTTTGATTATTTTAAGCTATTCTATTGTAACTTATTTAAAATTATTCCACCCAAGGTTGTTATCAATTATTTTAGGTTATTTCACCTTAATATATTCTAAGTTGTTCTGGATTATTGAAGGGTATTTCACCATAAATTATTTTAGGTTATTATACCCTAAGTTATTATCAATTTTTTAAATTTCCCAAAATTTGTCTTTTTTATGGAAAATTAATAAATATTCTATTAATCAAAATTTTTAAATGGTAGAAGTTTCGGTGTTTATACTACCATATGTGGATGAAGAGGTTTTGAATGTCCCTCAATGTACAATCATTTGAATGCAAGGCAATATGAAAAGTTTTTCATTTGAGAAATTGAAATTATGTTTTTCATTTGATGAAGTGCCTAAAGTCTTTGAATCCAAATACTTTCACTTATTTGCCATAATTTTGCACATAAAATCAAATCATGAATCATCAAATTTTTCTTTCATTAAACCATCAACAACTATGGGTTGTTAAACAACAAAGTAAGACTCAGATGAAAGTTTGTGCAAGATGACAAGGGTTGAAGCTCATTTGAAAAATGTTATTGATGAAGCTTGCACAATGTTAGGAGTTCCAAGACAATTACGTTGCAAAAAACTTGAATGATTTAGCATATGAATTACAAATATAACCAACATATCCAAGAAACAAAACAAATGTAGAAATCAATAGACAAACATACAAAAACAAACAATTAAGCAACAAACATAATCAACAAACAACCAAAGAAACAAAAACAACTAATCATTAAAACTTAAATTCAAGAAAAAAAATGATAAAAAAAATAAAATCCCAAGATACTTATGTTAATAAAGCTTGAAGGCGTGAACCTCGAATTGTTCAAGCTCCTAGCATTTAGCTTGCATAAAGCAAAAGGGAAAATACCAAATTAAAGCAAAACAAAACCAAAGTGAGTAATAGTCAATGAACACTAATAATCAAAAATAGGTTAGAAATATAACTAAGCAAATAACAATGAGGTAGTGAGTGACAATGAAAGGAACTGAACGATAGCATGCATTAGCAATTGAAGAGTAGTGAGATATAATTTGTAGCACCAACAAGCACCAACAAGTGATCTTTAGTGAGTAGCAATAAACACCAATGAACATTAGCAAGCAATTTCCAATTGAGCATCAATTAATGACTACGTTGCAAAGAGTGACCACCAACAAGCACTAGTGAACAAATATCAATGAACAATAGCGATCACTAGTGAGTAAGGGAGGAGCAATGAGGATTGAGTTTTGAATAGCTGGAAAAAGAATAGGAAAATAAGAATAAAAAGGGAAAGTTAGAGGAAAGATAGATGAAAAAAATACACAATGCATGTGTTGTTTGTTGCTTCACAAACTTTCAAACACCAGAACCAAATACCAAACTAAACCTCAACTATTTCAAAAGAAACAAACTAAGTTCAACCTTAGAAAATTTAAAAAATATAACAAAAAATTCTTTGAAAAGAATTTGAACAAGAAACAATACAAAATGGAGTGTGAAGGGGAGTGGGGAGATTTATCTATGTGGGGAAGAAGTCTATGCAAAAACAATGATTGCAAAATGTTGGATTAAACCTCAAACTAGAACTATTATTTGGAAACCCTACTTGCAACCCCAAAGAATAGACCCTAGATCCTACTTATCACCTAGCCTAGACCTATAGGCTCCTATGTTGAAAATTGGACCTTGCTTCTCATTGAGACCATGCCAAGATATAAAAAAGGTTGGTTTTCAACAAGACAATTTTCATTCTAACGAGAACTAGCGAGGTGGGTCTCATGCAAGGGTTAGATACTTGGTGATATTCAAGGTCAGAATTGAGTTGAAACCTTGGTTGATTCTCACCTTTTTTTTGATACCTGCTCAACTCCGGTCCAACCTTGCATTTTGGGAATGTTCCCATGACCTTTACCCATCATAAAGCATGAGGTGAAAAGTATATGAACCTAAACATATGTAGATCATGAGGTGGATGGTTCTTAGACCCACTATTTAAGAGTAGGACGGGTCTTACACCTATAAGTAGGCATAATTTCCCTCCGACCCTTAACGAGTAAGTGTAAGCTCCATCCTCCTTTCTAGGAGCGATATTCATGGATATTACATGCCCCCAAAATACATGTAGGAAATTTTTTAGAGTGCTTTACTAGGCATTAGAGTTATCTGTAAGTTCATCCTGTCTTTGAGCCATAGTTCGACCCTTAGACCCCTGTTTCATCCCCAATTTGAGTGTAACTGAAAAGTCAGCAAATTTGAGGACTGTTTCATGAATCTGGGTATCAGTTCAGAAGGTTTGCAGGATTCTATTCTGTTGGTTGAGGAAGAAAATGAACAGCTGTGAATGAACAGGTGAAGTAAATCCAAAACTGGGGGCGAAACTCCTTTGAGGACCAATTTAGGTGAAAAAGCCTGTTTGGTCCTGTTCTTTAATATATTTGTACTGTTTTCAACTTGACTATTTGTTTCATCCTTAGTTTCAGTGCCAGTAGCCCCAGTTTGGGATTCTTTATGGATCAATATATTAAAAACCAATTGGGAACAGCCACAGAGATTAAGTAATTCATTCATATTCAATTATCTCTTCTTTATTACACAACAAAACCATCAGACATAGCCTTAATAGTCTGCATTAAGGTGGGGAGGTTGCATGCACAATGCCAAAGAGGTGCAAGAGGAGTTCACAAAAACCCAGATGCTCAATAACCCCAATCAAAGTATATGATGGGCCATCTCTTCAAACCTCTTTACTTTCTTTGTTATTTTACATTCTCATGAGATCCCTGTAGGCAGCAGCAGCATACAAGATTGATAACAACACAAAATCTGCAGAATTTTGGGCTCCGAGTTTTGAACTCCTTTAGCAATGTGTTTTCTCATCTCCACATTGCCATGAATTTTGCAACTGAGTACAGCTATCCATACAACCACATCTTGCATTTACCTTGATCATATTCTTGGCCTCCTGTAGGTGGCCAGCACAGCCAAGAAGGTTGGTCAATCATGCAGGTGGAATGTTCTGACTCTGCAGAAATCATATAGACTGTTCTCATTGAAGCATAACAGCGCATCCCCTACTACAAATGTATGCACCTCATTATTCATTTCAATCCAAGTGCAACCCTGCTGTTTCTTCACACCTTTTTCCTTTCTCTGCCGCTCAACATTCTCACAGAGAAGCCTGTTGCCAGCAGCAGCATAGATGTTTGAAAGCAGCACATAACCAGCAGCATTGTTGGGCTCCATTTCAAGAATTCGTTTGGCAATGCGTTCTGCCATCTCCACATTACCACAAATTCTGCAAGCACCAAGCAAAGCCATCCATGCAGCCACATGTGGTTTACAGGGCACTACCATGACCATATTCTCTGCCTCCTGTAGATGGCCAGCACGGCCAAGAATGTTGACCATACAGGCAGGTGTAATGTTCCAATTTTGCAGAAATCATATAGTCTGTGACCATTGAAGCATAGCAACGCATGCCTTCATCCACCAAACCTGCATGGCTACAAGCTGACAGAAGACAAACAAAAGTGATATCATCTGGCTTTACACCTTCTGCACACATCTGTTCAAAAAGTTTCAGAGCTTCCTTTCCATGCCCATGCATTTCACATCATCCAAGTATGGCATTCCAAGAAACCACATCATGTGATGGCATCTTGTTGAACACTCTCCAAGCCTGCTCCATGCTCCCACATTTTGCATACATGTCAACCAAGCAATTCCCCACAAAGGCATTTGAATTCCATCCACTTTGAATGATCTGCTCATGAGCAGACCTGCCCTCTTCAATTGCAACAACACTGCCAAATGTATTCAGCACTGCCACAAAAGTAGCAGAAACCCGCCGCACACCTTCCTGTTGCATTTGTTGAAATAGTTCCAGTGCCTTCTGCCCTTGCCCAAATTTCACATGTCCCCATATCATGATATCACAAAATTCCAATCAGGTCTTTGCTGGTTCCTTCCTGAACCCCCATTTTTGTTTGAAGTTTTTGAAATACCTGGAACCAAAGGTTCTTTGATTCTGAAAATTTTCAGATACTTGGAACTGGCAGTTCTTTGATTTTCTGAATTTTTTCAAATACCTGGAACTGCAGAGTATTACAAAATAGAATTCCCAGCCCACACTGGTGTGTTCCAGGGTTTTTTGCTTTTGCAATTTTGTGAGGTAGGTGCGCTGGCGGCCATCACAAAGAAAGATCCTGGTTCACAAAGAAGTCTGAGCCAAATTTGGCTACAGGTCCGAGAGGGAAGTAGAAAATATTAGGAAACCTGGCTATGGTCTGGCAACAAGGTAGGACAATTTTAGAACCCAAAAAGACCCCATTGAGGTTAAAGGAGGCGAAACAACATTGCACAGGGTTCAAGGGCCAAAGCTTTGGGTGGAACACCTCTAGAGAAACCCCACGAGAAACGATGTTTCATCACCAGTTTTTTAATTTGCCTTACCCGTGCGTCCAATTCTATACTCACATACATCATTAAATCAAATCTGCTCAGAATTAAATCCTGCAAACCATGTGAAATGCCTACCCAGTTTCATTAAACAGTACCCAGTTTCCCTCACTTTCTGGCTACAGTCAAACTGGGGATGAAACAGGGATTACAGGGTCAAAAGAGGGCCCAAACACTGTGACTTCCAAGGATTAGTTTCTAAACACAAAAGACACAAACATAAAACCTGTTATACATGGCAGAATGTCACTTGTGTTACTACTTGTAGTCTAGCAGCTAGCTACGTTGAATTGTATGGTAAACATGATATTATCTTTGTTGGCGTTGCCTACCAAGGCAAGGATATTTATAGTGTTTAGATTCATTATAGAGTATAGTAGCTTAAAGGGTTTTGGCCCCTAGGTAAATATATCTATTTCATATGAGGATTTTTGAAAGATGATGTTTTGGCTTGTGTTGAAACTTGAGATTAGTTCTAGAGTTATAATATCTTAAGGGATTTTGGTGTCTGTTAGAGGAAGTTTTGAAGATTATATTTTTGCACAGTGAAACATTTGAGTTTCCATAATTCTTCTTTTGCCTTAAGATACTTTTTAATGTAAATGGCAAGGCCACACTGTGACACACCCCCTTGTTTTATACTATATTTAGTTTAATACTACATTTATTTTGTAATTTGAACAATTCGAAAATAATCATGACAACTAATAAGTTGGTAACCCTGCATAGTACAATCCCTCCCTGGTAAAGGCATAGTCAAAAACTTCAAAATTGAACTATTTCAATGTTATGTAACATATTTGTCCAAATATGATTCTATGTGGATCCAAATATTTTATTAAAGATTGAAAATGTGGAATAACATAATGGCATGTTAATTTTCAACACATATATGACTTGTACTACATAGTAATATGATAAAAATACTACATAGCTATGATAAAAATATGAGCAAATTCCATCACATTCATGAGTGAGTCTAGTAAAGGCCCGACCAATTTACAACTAAAGAAAAGAAAGGGTTACTCGTTAAGCTCGTCTTGAAGTTTCCATTTCTAAATTGGGGAGCTTCAGAACACAACTGAATAGTTATGCCTCAGAAAGGAGCTAACATTTCCTTGTAGGAAAATGGCAAAATATGACAGAAAGAGGAAGGAACAAATTTGGCAAAACTGTTCCGTGAGTTCCTGGGTATTGCAGCTCATGACAAAGCAGGAGAGATTTTCAAAGTCCCCTGGAAAGCTGAAAAACCTTTTGTTGGCCCAGAGCACAGCAGAGTTATCACTCAGGCCCTTTAAGACTCACAAGAATAGAAGGAAGGTGGACAGGGAAATAGACTAGGAGGTCCTCTCTGAGACTGACGAGCTTATGGGACAGCAGCACAACAATAAGCAAGACATGTTGCCGCCCAGAAGCAGTCAGTAAGAAAATGAAGTATGGAGGAAGTAAGATCTAAAGAAAATCATTGACAAAGCTCCATCTTGTGGAGTTACTTAGCCCAAGCAACAGCATCAATCTCATCACGGGCGCTTTTAAAGAGTTCAAGCCTTTTGGAAAGCTGGCTCCTCCGCTCCATCAAAGCTGGATCCTCATCCAACATCTGAGCCAATTGCTTTCCCTGAAAATCACATATCTCATCTCACATAGTTAGGGATCCTGCCATATAACAATCCAGTGAGACCCTTCGTGCACAGAAAGACATTTTGTTTCTACATGTCCACACCCTCTACCAAACACCACTAACAGCATCATGTCCCAAAAGCATTTTCTCCCTTTTGTCAGGTAGTTTGGAGTTCATCGAACACCATTACAGTCACACCTCTGAACCATTTGAGCCAATCCAACAGAATGGAGGAGAATCATACCTCTCGTTTCCCAACCTGGGTATAGAAATGATCCAGCAAAGAGCGCTTTGCCTCACGAACTTGACAATGCACAACAGCCTTTGGCAGGGAATTTTTCAGTAGGTCACAAACCATGGTAACATATGCCAAAACATTTGAACCTGCCACACAATCCAATCCCATACACTGGGATTCACTTATCTGCACCATGCTTAATCACACTATTCTATGTTACACTGCCTAGACCAGAAAATGTGTGACAGCTTCACAGCTGTGTTCAACACATCAGACATAGACATCCTGCAAGGTATTTGGAAACAACTGAAAATACCTCATTGAATCAGAAAGACAAAACACTCACCAATCCTTCGCAAGTGGCCATCAGTGTAACGATCAAGTGTAGATGAGCCTGGATTTCCACCTTTTTCAACTTCTTGAGGAAGCTTTCTGAAGAAGTCAACAGTCAAGTAGCTTGCCTCCATGTCAACTAGCCTAAGAGAAGTTTTCTTACTGTCTTCTCGCATTCTCTCAAGAGCCTCTACTGCTGCTTGTGAAAGTTCTGATCTCAAGGAAGGAAACCGTTTCAATTCCTGCAAATCACATTCCACAAAAGACAATAATACATTTAGGATACACCAATCTCACACCTGGGAGAAGGCTTGGGTAAAAGGTCAGGAAGTACAAAGCATAATTAGACATCAAAAGTGTTTCTGTTCTGAGTTAGGCATGCCTGTAAAGTCATGTACTTGGAAGAGAAAATAGAACCTGCATCAATAAGAGAATAAAGTCAGTGTGTGCTTACTGTACATTCGCCAACTGATCTGCGGACAAGGTCCTTGAGGATAAAATGTGTCTGCATATATAGTCATCCAAACCGAATTGTTAAGATGATTATGGTTACTTGAACCTATGGGAAATTTCTTTGGCAGCAAACCTTGTGGCATAAAAGTGAAGGTGTTCATCATTGAATAAATATGAGAAAAGAAAGAGCTGAAGGACTAAAGGACCACATCAACAAGAATAGAAAGAAGGGAAATGGAGAGTGTAGTAAAAAAAACCATATATCAGTGACATACCGCATCAACAACTGCTTCTGCAGGACCACGGAAAAGGAGAAGGGAACTCTCAATCAGGCGCCTGTAACCATTCTCTGGAGCAATAAGATGGGGTTGGTAGCCATCAGCTTCAGACACAATTCTTCTAACATTCTGCATTGAGAGATGTTTGTCCAACGGAAGCTTCTTCAGTGCTGCTGGAAGCTGGTTGTCAAAAACAGAGTAGACCTTTTCACCCCCAGGTCGCCTGTTGAAGGGAAAATTGAAGATTAGAAAGGTGTGAGTATGCCCATGAAAGGAAAATAGAAGCACAAAGTAAATGGACTTACGAGCCATCTAGATGCTCCTTGAAGATGCGGTCAAATGCTCTGCAAAGCTCCAAGACAGTGTACAGTTGAGCCTGCATGAAAATTGGAAAGCACTTGCACATCAATGACCAAGAGACTCCCCCATGATATAGCCCTGTCAATATTTCTTCCTTAAGCACAAGATGATATTATCTTCCAGTTTCCAGACAGCAGGAAAGCACAGCTTCAGACCTGACACACCTTGCATTCAACAGTTACTTTGCAGGATGTGGTTCCTTCCTATAGCAGCACAAACTGTACAAGACTGTACAATGCTAACAACTACATGGAGAAAGACAGCACTTACCCCTGCATCATTAGCAAGAGGCCTGCCTATTTGATTCAATTCTGTTTCAATCTCGTCTATACTCTTGTTGATCATCGCCAAGATACCTGGAATGCGTGCCTTGATTACTGCTTCCAGTTGCTGCAGCCAGAAGACAATAGCATTAATGCTTCACTGAGGCTGCAAAATGTTGTACAATTGTATCACTAGAAGGAGGGAACCTTGGCAAAGACTGTCATTTCACCCGAAATCAATCAGAGGGAACTGTGATCAGATCTTCAAGAGTATAATACAGATGAAAACCAGCCCAAAATCAGACAGATCCTCAAGTGGAATAAGGTTGAAACCTCATGATTAGAACAATTGGTATTCTGACAAGGACAAGAATCACTTGCAGGCTGTCCTCACAAATTAAATAGAAGGGCTGAAGAATGCACAATGCACAGATTTAATTGAACTCTAGCCAAGACGAGGTGATTGATGTAGAATGGTACCTTTGACAAGAGCTTTCCCAGATATTCTGAGCCCATTCTGCTGCTGAGGTGCCCATAGTCAGGACTCTGGGCAAAGTAATCCCGTTCCCTGCGTCTAGCAGCTATCATATCTACATTCTTATTAATATCTTGTTGTGACCGATTCACCACTCCTACCCATGGATGCTGCAGCCGGTATGCACGTCCTTCCAACACCTGGGCAAAATGCAAGGGACAAATGGTTCAGCTTCCCATGAAATGTACACAGTTACTTGAGTGAATCAGGTCCATGGACAAGTATGTGAATGTGAAGTACTCATTATCTTGCTCTGACAGTCCAGATTGCTGAAAGGTTAAAAGAACAGTGACTCACATCAAGTGCATTTGTACCCTTATCCATCAAATCCAGCTTTGTGAGCACACCAAACGTTCTTTCACCTGAATGGACAACAATAAACAGCAGTCAGCATTGTCACAACACCTCTTTTGGAAAAACTGGGAGGGCTATGTTCCAATGTATTATGTCATCATAAAGACATGGAAGTGGAACCCTGACAAAACCAGTTGTAGGGGAGAAAATCATGAGCAAGTCTCTGGTAGAAGAATAAAATGTAATCTGGTATTCCCCTGCACCTCATTTACTGTCCTTCAACCCCAAAGTTCTTCATCAGGCTTCTTCCTTTCCACACTGGTGTAAACCATAAATGGCAGAAATTACCTTGTGGATCAACTTCTCTGGCAATCTTGATAGCATCAGAGGTTGCAATGTCCTGATTGGCAGGGGATACAGCAAGAATGATGGAATTTGGCTGCAAACAAGAAGCAAGACCACTGTCATGCCATGCAATGAGCTTTGTTTCAAACTTTCCCTTCAATGTCCAGAAAATACTAAATGCAAGTTAGTTCCAAACTACTGTGCAAGGGAGAGATCAAAGTCAAGCTGTAATGTTTTGAACAGGGATGGAAGTGGAAGAAACAGAACCCTCCAAATTCTACAGACCAGCATAAACAGGGATGAAGATGATTACCTTCTCAATGTAAGAGCGAACCATGTTTTCTATGTCCCCCACAATGCTGTCTGATTGACCCTCTGCAGACATACATGCCAAATTCAACATTACTGTATGATCATATGTGGCATACAGCAAAACCATACAGCACATAAGTTTGACCCTAAGCTCCATCCAGCATCGATGACTAAGAAACTCTTCCCCTGGGTGCTTCAGATGTGGGCTCTGTGTGTCTTTGCAATACTACTATCCTGGAAGGTCACATATCCCAAAACTACTGCAGCTGAGGGTCCCTAACTACAGAGTTCAGATGCAATCCAGTGTGCCAAACCTAGCTGGCTACAGCTCATAGCATCTAGATATGATGTCCATCTAGGACCAAAAACTGAACATAACAAAGGGCACAACAAAAATGCAACTCAAAATCATCCAAAGAAGGGCCACATTCCAATGCTCCCAGATTTAGCAGTTGGTTGATGACAGGGCACTCACCAACAGCAATCTTTGTAAGACCCGGTAGATCGATGAGAGTAAGATTAACCACTGAAATAACCACAAGAGAACGAATGAGAAAACTTTCAAACAAAGCTTCAGTAAGCACAATGGTGATGGGACCAATTCCTTAGAGCAAAGCAAGTATCACTTGAGAAGAGCAACATTTAACCCACCATTTGAAGAGTAGACACTAAGATGAATGGGAACAGGAGAAATCTGCCTTGTCCGGCCTGTAATTCGATCTGTCTCCTCTGAAATCTCTCTCCTAACAGCAGCTGCACAAGAATACAAATAATAAACTCTTCGCAACCTCAAACAATAGGTACAACTCAAGAAACCAGCAATATTTGTGAGCTCAAAATTGTAGGAAAAACTCAATCATGTCTTACCAAAGTCAGTGAACTTCTTCTTTGGCAAATGCAGAAACTCTGCATACTCAACTTTATCATCAGTCTTGTGAAGTTGCAGCACAAGTGGTCGTCTTGTGACGATCCCTGCCACAAGAAAACTCCAGTTCAGCCTCACTAGCTACCAAAAAAAATTTAATTGTTCAAGTGCCAGTGCTACTAGAAGAAAATATAAGACACCATCTATCAAATTTAGAACATTTTGATTCTTAGGCAACACATTCATGTACAAAAGATGGTTCTCAAATGCTGCCCATCCAGTTATCATCACAAATTCATTGCAAAATGCATGAATGTCATGAAATGGAAATCAATTCTAAAAAGTTCATATGTTGTGCTGAATCTTGTCCTAAACTTTCAGCCATGACAGAGGGATCTTAGGCAACACATCCATGCACAACAGATGGTTCTCAAATGCTGCCCATCCAGCTATTATCACAAATTCATTGCAAAATGCATGAATGCCATGAAAAGGAATCAATTGGGAATGAGCAGTGGAGTGGCCAGTCACCTGATCCCCGAGGAAGGAAATCTCGTCCCACAATGCTCTCAAGCACTGAAGACTTTCCAGAGCTCTACAACAAAACATAGCAAAATATGTTAGGTTCAAGCTGGACTGTCAGTAAAACCTTGCAAACTGTAAGAGAGATGTGACATCATCCATAATTAGACAAAACCCCATCTTGATGAATCCTAGATGCCTGAGCCTTGAACACCACCATACACAAGTGAAGTGAAAAAGATCACTAGAATCATAGTCCTACAAATTGCAGAGCTAGCAGTCTACATTAGCTTCTTGATGCGAAAAACAATGCTTGAGAAGCAATCCCTTGCAAAGATGGAAATGATTCTTTGATGCAGAAAACATGAAGGCTACTATCTAAGCAGCTGATAATGACATACATACCTGGCCTCCTACGACCACCACTGTGGGCAAAGCCTCCCAAAGACTTTGCACTGCCCCTTCCCCTCCATAATCACCGAGAGCTGTGCAAACTCTCTGAATTCTGTTCACTAGGCCTATCAAGTTATCCATTCTCGCGGCTTTTTCTTGTGTACTTTATGTTCAAATAAAACCGCTCCCTCGCGTTTACGAGCTCCAAAAAATTAAAGACTTTGCAGTCTGCAAAACAGAAAGAAAGAGACTCACTACGGCAGGCACTGTGTAGGACGACGCAGCTTTCGTTAGATTTAAAACGATTCTGGATAGAGACCTAACCGGTTTGCTGCAAGTTGTGGGCTCCGAAAAACATCAACAAAACGGAGAGGTCAAACGCTGATTTCAGACACAATGATATCAAGACGTTGTCGAACTCATTTGGGTTCCAAAACATTTACGCAGTAGTGCACATGAAAACCAAAGAAAGAAAACACAATCTGCCACCATACGCAACAATAACAGGTTCTGAAGAATTTGCAAGAACACGGGAGAGAACACACATACGAGAGAGAGAGAGACTCCGGCAGAAACACGTACTCGCAGTGAAGCCACACCGAATACGAAAGCTTCCTCGCAACAACAGAAGCGGTGTGGACGGAGGGACGCTGGCGCTGCAAATCGCTGACGGTGCCCACCACTCGTCTCCTGCAAGGAAGAAGACAACCATCCTGGATGAGAAAAAAAGCTTCTGGATGGAAATACGTTATCTGTGAAAAGACATTCATCTTCCTATACAACGCTGGGTCGTTTGCATCGGGCTGCCGGGAAAGAGGAGGGGAAGAGCGGATGTGTCCTAAACATGGGAGAAATTCGCAACATTCATCCATCACTATCCATCCATTTTCCTGCAGAACTTATGTGACTAACGGATGAAAAGTACGTCCTCGTTCGTCAGTATAGTAGTCTTTGAGTAGTAGAAGTAAGTTCGAATTTTGAAATGGCTGTTGTAAAGCGCCGGGGGACGGCGTGGTTCTGCGTGAAGATGGATGAGTTGGCAGATTGGATGAGAGTTGTGGGGGGGAAGAAACGGTCAACACGGACAGAGTTTTCTTTACGTGATTGGCAAACAAAACAAAGAAAACAAAACATTTTTGGATTACGTGGTGCAAAAACGAAACCCTGACGAAAAGAAATTTAACAACGACGTTCAGGACACGCATTACCAAGTCAAATTTGGCTACAGAACTGGATGAAATCAAAATTGTTTTCCTTTCTTGGGAGTAGAAATTGGAGAAGGAGCGAAGGATGAATTTTTCTCCCACCGGTCAAGCTTTTGACACTTTGATATCATGATGAAAATAGGAAGATGGACAAAAAAACCCGAAAAACAACACACTTTCTCATTATTGGTTTGCTTAATTTTGTATCTAGGGTAGGAGGAGCCTGGTCTCCTCCCTATTCTCTGCTCCACCCAAGTTCCAAGCCCTAAAAAAGGAAACCAAAACCAAAACTTGACGTCCTTTAAATTCTCCCTTGTTTTTAATACCTTTGTACATTTTCTGAATCTGTGGTGTGATTTATAAATAAAATTTTGCAGGGTTGGAAAAAAAAAAAAAAACCCTCTATATAGCTCTAGGTATCTATCTGTGAAGCGTGCTTTGATGACAAATGGCAGCAATTGATTGGCAAGCTACATATTGCTTGTGATGAGCATATGCCATTTGGCATAAACAGAGACACAATTTCAACCTGTAATTGCCTAACGTGTCACCTTGTTGAAATCCCTTTTCTTTGTTTTTTTTTCTGCATAATTATGTACCTGCAATTGGGCCATATCAGGCCCCCATTGTGCCAGCGTGCGCTTGGGGAAATCAGCCCCACAAGACGATTCTCTGGCGTCTAAGGTAGGCAGGTCACACGAGAAAAAAACAGTCGTTACAAAATAGGTTGCAAATGGAAAGGAATGTGGTCATTAAAAAGGTCAGGTAGCAGAATCAGCCACAGTGGCTGATTCTACCTCACAATACTGCCACAGTGGCTGATTCTACATCCCAATCATGCCACAATGGCTTATTCTACATCACAATACTGCCATAGGGGCTGCTGGATTGGCCCTCCAGACCCCCTTTTCTGGGTTTAAAGATAGGCAGGTTGCACAAAAAAGAGGTCCTAAGAAAACAGGTAGGTTGCAAAATAGAAGGGAAGTGGTCACAAAAAAGGAAGGTAGGTGGCAGAATACCAGGCTCCATAGTGGACCCCCTCATGGAAGACAGAGAACAGCTTTCCATTGGGACTGGGAACTCTCAATTGTGATGATGACCACATCCATGTCAATGATGGAGGGTATGATAATCATTGAAGTTTGAGTAGCAGATGTGTGTGTGAATCTGTACCAAAAACAAATCAAAATTTTGCGTAAATTTACACCTCGTCAGTTTCCAAGAACTGACCATCAGTAAATTTACTGATACTGCTTTAGTATTGAAATTGCATGGTTCAGGAAGACGGACTGCAAACCTGAGTGGTGTCCTTCACACCACAAGTGGTGATGCAGAAACCATGCACAGCCCAATTTTTATAGTCTACTTGCTCTGGCTTGCACGGGGGGCAGACCTTCCCAAAATGCAGCTTCATCAATTTCAAATGACCTGCCATTGCTACATCTCATTAGAAGGTGCAAATATAATTGGCCATCTCAATTGATTACAGGAGGGTGATGTCTGGAACCCACAGGCCACACAGATATCTTACACTTACTCCTCCAGCCTCAAGACCCTCCACCTCATCCCTTCATAGCCAAAGCAATCTGGTAGCATGTTTCTGACCTGCAATTTTCAGAGACCCAGTTTTGTTTGAAGAGCCAATTTTGTCCTGCATACAAAGTGCCACAAGAAAGAATGCTTTGAACGTGGCATTCCTTGACTGGTTGTTCCTCACAAAGGACCAGTTGAGGATGGTCACAGGCCAGTAAGCATGCCCTTCATGGGATGCTTTTGTAATACTTTGTGCATACTGTGACCAGAAGACAAATCATGGCCTTAGAGCAGCTCACGTTACCAAATATGATTGGAGACTTCACACAGCAGGACCCATAAGATTGCACCCACCCATTAGCAGAGAAGCAGAAACCCTCAAGTTACTCACCAAAGTACTCCACCACGTCATTTCTCTGCACAGGCAAAGGACATAGACGTGAGTGAAGAGATTCATCAGTTTGTATCTCAGCAGATTGATCAAGTAATGTCTTTACAGGGTGGACTCCCACATGAGAGCACAAGTGGAAATTGCCTCATGAATGTACTTACAACTGGAAGTTTCAATCTGTGATGGTTCACTGTGCAGAACAGCTTTGTTGTGCACCTTTTGAGAAGATCGCTTGAAAGCTTGTGCAGAAGCATTGGCAAGATGAATTCCTGCTCCAAGTGACAAAAATATTAAGCAGTGAGCAGAGCTGGCCACCTTATTGAAAGGTGAAATCCACCTTATTGAATGGAATGTGAATTCAAAAGTCTCTTGAACTAGAGACCCATCACATAGTTGGATGAAAACAGGAAACACAACAGAGCACCAGGACAAGAAGTCCTGATTTGAGCCTTAAACTACAAGGTTACACAAATAGCCAAATGAGTACCTTAATAGGATATGTATATACAATTAGTTCATTAGTGGTTTCAATTCCCAAGGTCAATCTAAATTCCAGTTTCACGTTGAAGCAACATCCTGCATTCACTGTCTGCTTGTTAATGAACTCATTTAGGGATTTTGTGCGACAATAGAAATGTGAGGCCAGATGGATATCAAACAAATACATTTGGTGGCATACTGAGGACGTTAAGAGAAAGTCTGCATTACCCTGTCCTTCTTGCCAGCTGCAGCAATTGCAAGGGCCACAACTTCCAACAACTTCAGGGCTGCAAAGCCAGCCATGAGTTAAGTTCTGCATCCAGCTTGGTCTTATTGTTCAAATCAACTGGAGAATGGAGAAGAGAACATGATTTGACACAACCACATTCTCTACAAAAACCCAACCTTTTCTCATGAAATCCAGTTCCCCTCATACTGAACAAGAGTGATATACTACTCTAGCTTTTGACTTTGTACCCATGATGTTGGTGTCTTGAATTTGGTTGAATGCCATAAGCCTGACACTGCAGAACTGAAGCTCTATGAAATCATTTGTAAATCCTCCATGAAGAGCAGCTTGCATTGACAATCAGTGTTGTCCTTGTGAGACATACTTGTCATGTCTCTGTCGCAAAATCGGTTGGATGCCATAAGTATGGCACTGCAGAGCTAAGGCTCTGTGAAATCAACAATTTGTGAACCCTCCATGAAGAACAGCTTCCATCAACAATCAGTGTTGTCCTTGCAATGGAGGAAGTCTGAGACGAAGTCTACATAATTTTACATAACAGTGTGTTTATTTCAGTGATTCCAGACAGTCCGAGATGCCAGTGCACAACAAGCAAAAAGAGTTAGCTGATGTGACCACATCAACAGACTGGTGAACCCATCTATAATGGTAGATAGGTGGAGTGAGGACAACTATGTGCACATTCAAATCCAAGACTGATATACTTAGCTATCAAATTCAGTAGTTATTGTGCACATTGTGTCCCATAGCAGCAACACAAACTCAATTAGATCATTCCTTCAAGACCATCAAACACTATTATGAAAGGGTTACAAGAAGAGTTTACCTTTCCCAAGAGCTTGCTACAACTCTTGAAGAACAGTCACAGAAGCAGCCAAGTCATGAGCCCAGATGTCACAGCCAACTACAACTCTGGCAAAGAGGATCTTTCCAGACAGACCAAACTCCTTGATGAGATTACTGGTCTTAGCTCCACAGACAAGGTCAAATCCACTGGCTGACACATTCTTAAAACCAACAATTGTCCTGACATCTCAAGAACCAGTTAGTAAAATAGGCATCTGGATAAATCATATTTATGGGATTGCAGATAAATCAACACTTCGAAGATAACATGACAATGAGTGCAGTCGTAACCTTGAGAGTTGCCCACAAAGTGTCAGACCATCATCCTCTCCATCAATAGCCATGACAAGCTGCCATGAGTAACCACTTATCTCATCAGCTCCCAATGGTGGGTGTAGATAAGTACATAATAATCTGCCCAAACTTAGGGCAAACCATTATACAAAATCTCCATCCTGAGTTGCTGCTGCATTGCTGGAAGCAACAGGAAGGCTCATCATGATGTTAACCAGCACTCACAAGACATAGCTAATGAAAAAAAAATGTCTTCAATCAAGCTGCAACAAGCTTGTGAGGGTGACCTTCATTACATTTTAACTTGTCCCCGTACAAGCAAGCATCAAAGCCTAAGGCTACACAGAGGGTAGTGGTTGGGTTCTCTGGTAAGTCATGTGCAAAATATAGAAATTCTATTTCAAACTGTGAAAGCAACTGGAAATAGCAAGCAAAACCAATTTTCATAGCTGACTTTCAAAATATCCTATATATTGCAAGAAACAATGATAGGGCCTGCTTCAGATTGAAGCTTAAAGGTTGAGATTCTAAAGAAGCCAACCACAATGTCAATGTGAAAGTACTGATTTGTGGAGGTGCATAAGAAACCTACAAGAATAATAGATAGCTCCAAGGAGCTACACATTAACCCTGTTGAACATCATTTCCTAGATGACAGAAATACTTGTATGCAGCAGTAGGAATATCAGCAAAGTAGGTCTCTCAAAGCAGCTTCACACCACCAAGGTCCGCTCCCAGGAGTGAATAAGCCTTCTTGAATGCCTCAAGCTTCGAGGCCTCAAGATCCAGGACAAGGTCAGGTTCGTCAAAATTGCACCAACTTCCTTCAATGCTCCAATCACTTCCCTGTTGCAGGAATACAGAGTTAGAAAAATTTATAGAGCAGGGACTACAAGATCCTTGCATTCAAGGATTGCAGAGTTCAAACTCCACAAAGACAGTTTGAAGGTAAAACCAAAACTAAGAAGAATGAGTGCAGTCATAAGTGTATCAGTGTCACCCACAAAGTGTCAGACTGTCATTTTCATCATGAATAGCTGTGACTAGAAAATAAATCCCTCAACTTGAAAAAGAATTTGTTACTGAATGCACATCAGTTTATGGATCATAGAGTGCAAGACTTACTAGTTGGCGTCAAACCATTTGGTCATTTCCATAGCAGGGTTAATGCCATTACCATGGGCCATAGAGAAGTAGACATCAACCCCAATGTCACCACCCCCAGTCCAGCCATAAAGGGAGGGCACAGCTCTAACAAGGACTGTGGTGTCCAAGACCTGATCATAGTGTGAGAAGTTGTTACTGGGAATTGGCATATGCCATCTGCTGAAGCCCTCAAGTCCTTGGCAACAGCCTCAAGGTTTGCAGCAGAAGACTTTCCCTCCCAGAATGACTCCAATGCAAACTTGAGCTCCCTCTTGGGGCCAATGTGTGGGCATTTAACCACATGAGAGGGCCATGTTGAGAGCAAATTGGTATACCTGCCAAAGGGTGCAACCACCATCATCAACAAGATAGCAAGAAGAGGGAATGCATAAATAGCAGGTAATTCAGCAACAAACACAAAGTCTTTCAGACCTTTGAGCTCTGACTTCCATTGCATGAGCATTGTCCATCTCATGTCTCTGTGTTGTCCATCTTGCAGAAAGAGGTGAGTAAAGGTTCATCAGAGCTCTTTCAGACAAGTTCCTCAGTGTAAGAGTGCAGCTGTCGCTGCAGCAGCAGGCCAGGAACTCATCCAGACAGGCGGCAGAAGTCTCAACCACCTAAGAAATGAGCAACTTCAATAGAAGAAATCAGATCAAAAGCATACAAGAGGTTTTGAATCTGCACACAGAAGAAACCTGAGGATAACGTTGCCATCTCAAATCCAAGAATCACACCCGTGCCCAAGGGTAAGAATCTTCTTAGAAGTGATCTGAA